>Ga0185299_10000119_pt1 | contig 247493 bp, 186 predicted proteins | sample PaiPotPPA55metaG_FD_128002 | JGI IMG/M metagenome (GOLD analysis project Ga0185299, IMG submission 128002) | Iron sulfur acid spring bacterial and archeal communities from Banff, Canada, to study Microbial Dark Matter (Phase II) - Paint Pots PPA... ...
GTTCGAGCAAGGAGTTCTGGACGGGCACGGACCCGCCCAGGTAGGATTAACTTCTCCTTTGTGAAAGAGACTGCACCGTTTCAGGACTTAGCCAACAACACCTGCGGTTCACACTAGCCGCGACCCGTGAGGGGAGCGCGACGTCGTGATCTGCAAGCCCGCGCTCCCCTCGCGGGTCGCGGCTAAACTAACGGGCTTTCTCCTCCGCTCCATCCTTGGCCTCTGGGGCAACGGTATGCCATCCGGGCACGAACAGGCAGGCCAGGGCCAGGGCCGCGTAGGTGAGCAGGATGCCGTCCAGCGGCATCCGCGGCCCGCTCAGGAACTCCGCGTGGCTGAGAAAATACGGCAACGGAATCCATACGAGCGCCAGCGAGGAAGGCATGGCATCCGGCTGCCAGGCGAAGCTCCAGCGCCAGCCGATCAGGGCCAGCAGCAACATGACCAGCAACGCGCCCGACAGCAGGGCCGGGTAGGACCTTTCCAGCCACCGCGGCAACATGTCCGCCGCCGTTTCGCTCCTCCGCCACAGCGTCCGGTCTTTCAGCCAGGATTCGCCCAAAACGAAGCACAACCCGGCCTCCAGCCGGTGCGCGAAGAATCCATTCGGATCGCGGCGGATTTGCTTCACAACCAGCGGACCCAGCTGATCGTAGCGGTCCTTCTGACCGAGCCCGGCCAGCGCCTCAGCGGTCTGGTTCGGTTCCTCGCCACGGGCCTCGGCCAGCGTCTCCAGGATGGTTTGCTCCGCTTGCGGGCCGCCCGTGGCTTTTGAATTATTGCCGATCCAGAGGTGCAAGTAGACCGAATCGGCCACCGGCAAAATATCGCCAAAAGTCTTGTAGTTGCGAAACGCCCACGGAGCCAGTCCGTTGGCGAAGCCCAGAAAGGCCAACAACGCACAAAGCCAACCTCTGGCGCTGGACCGGCAGCGGAATAAAAACCAGAGCACAGCGACCATCGCGAACGGCAGCAGCGCGGCGCGGACCAGCGCCAGTCCTGCGAGTGTCAGACCATAGAGCAAGCTGGCAAACGGCGCGCTCGCCTGGCTGCCGCGGGCCCCCAGGGCCAGGCAGGCGGCGAGCAAAAAGCTCGCGAGCACGCCGTCGTTGATTTCCGCGGTGTTGACGATCCAGAAAGGATGAAGAGCACAAAAGAAGCCCGCCAGTGCCGCCACCAGCTTGCTGCCGAACGCCCTCAAGGCAAAGAAGAAATAGCAGCCCGCCGTCAGCGCTCCCAGCACGCACTGGATCCAGCGCACGCCGCGCTCGCTCGAGCCCGAGGCGTTTTTCCAGCGCTGCAACATCCCCACGAGCCAGGCATAGCCGGGAGCGACATGCGCTGTCGCTTCCTCCGTGTTGCTCAACGGCGCCAGGCAGCCGAACCAGCGATGTTCCTTGACGTTGTCCACGAGGGCGTCCAGCTCGGTCGGCGGCGTGCGGCCGTTCATTTCCGTCCCCGCCGGCAGGCCCGTGAGCAACGGCCAGGCATCCTGCACCTGGATCGGCCCCTCGTGTCTGCCGCTGTCCGCGCAAGCCCACAGGTACCAGGCCCGCGTTCCCAGGGCGGTGCCCAGGACAAGCACGAACAAAATGGCCTCAGCCGGACTGGCGATGCGCTTGCCTGCCATCCTTATTTCTCCGCACTCGTAGAACGGAATTCATTCCGTTCAATCTACCTTGCAACTCCTTCCCGCTGCCGATAGCTTAACCAACAGTTTTCCAAGGGCAAAAATATCTCCGCAAACCATGGGAGTGTTCGCATGGCACGACGCATTTTGAACCGCAAGGACCTGCGCGCCGACTTCGAGGCCGCCGAACGTGTCAAGCAGGAAGATGACGAAGACGTTGAAGAAGAAGAGGAAGGTGAAGACGAGGACGAGGAAGAAGCAGCCGATGAGGAAGCCGACGAGGAGGCCGCTGAGGTAGACGAAGGCGAGGGCGAGGACGAGGACGAGGAGGAGAAGCCGAAAAAAAAGAAAAAGAAGGAACCCAAGCCACCCAAGCCCAAGGCCAAGCCGCGCTCGCGTGCCGCCAAGGTCGTGCGCATGAAAGTGGTCTGGGGCGTCTTCAACAACTCGAACCAGCGCATTGCCGCCTACGAATATCCCAAGCGCAAGGACGCCGACGACCACGCCGCGCGACTGACCGCCGACAAGAAAAGCACGCATTTCGTGCAGCCGGTCAAGGAACCGATTGAGGAGAAGAAGGAAGCGTAGAGTAACCCGCGCGCGCTTCCGTTCAGCGACGTATGGTCATTCGTCATTGGTCATTCGCTTCGAGTGCGAAAAATGCGAAAAAGGTGTCAGGACCCGTTTCGCCTCGTTGCAGCGGGACCTTTGTGGCTGGCACTGAGGCGAAACGGGTCCTGACACCTTTTTCGCATTCTTCCGGTCGTTCTAAACCAATTCAGTAATCGGTTTGCCGTGATCGAGCGCCGGCACGGGCCGGCCGGTGCGATCGAGGAAGTGGATGCTGGGATCGATGCCCAGGACCTTGTAAATCGTCGCATGGATGTCCGGCGGCGTGAGATGGCGATCCCTGGGCGCCTGGCCCAGGCGATCGGTGCTGCCGACCACGACACCGCCCTTGACACCGCCGCCGCCAAGCAGACAGAACATCGAATTGCCCCAGTGATCGCGGCCCGGCTTGCCGCGGCCCGAGCCGTCGTTCATGCGCGGCGTCCGGCTGAACTCGCCGCACAGCACCACCAGCGTCTGCGACAGGAGTCCACGATCTTCCAGGTCGCGGAACAGCGTGGCGACCGCGGCGTCCACCTGCGGCAGGTAGCCGTCCATGCCCACCTTCAGGTCCCAGTGATGGTCCCACCCGCCCAGGTGCACGGTGACAAAAGTGGCGCTCGCCTCGACTAGCCGCCGGGCCAGCAGCGTGCACTGACCCCAGTGCTGCCGGCCGTACTGGTCGCGCAGCCGGGGGTCTTCCGTGCTGAGGTCGAAGGCTCGACGGGCGGCGGGCCCGGTCACCAGCTCATAGGCCTCTTGTTGAAAGCGGTCCAGCGCTTGCGTCGTGCCGCTCAGGTCGGCCTCGCGACGGAATTGATCGAAATGAGCGAGCAGCGTGCGGCGGTCCTGAAGTTTGTCGGTGGTCAGCCCGCTGGTCAGTTGCAGATTATTGACCTGGAAATTCGGCTGGTTGGGGTCGCCGTTGGTCTCGAACGGATTGTAAGGCATACCTAGATAATTCGCCCCGAAGTAGCCAGGCCGGATGCCGATGCTCATGGCATAGGGCACGCCGACGTACGCCGGCATGCCTGGCCGGTTCGCGCCGCGCACCTTGGCGACAATCGAACCGATCGAAGGGAACTCGCCTTCGGTGTTGGCGCCGCTCACCCTGCCGCCGCGGCCGGTCAACATCCAGTGCCCGCCCGTGAAATGGTCTCCCGTGTCGTGGTGCAGCGAACGCACAATCGCGAACTTGTCGGCCACCCGCGCCTGCTTCGGAAACAGTTCGCTGATCTCGATGCCCGGCACGTTGGTCTTGATCGGCCTCCAGAACCCGCGATACTCCGCCGGCGCCTCCGGCTTCAAATCGTAAAGGTCCATGTGACTTGGCCCGCCGTCGAGCCAGAGCAAGATGACCGAGGTGTCCTTGCGCTCGCCGGTCAGCCCGGCGGACGCTGCCCGGGCGCGCAGCACGTCCGCCAGCCCGAGGCTCGCCATCCCGGCCACGCCCACTTGCAAGAAGCTGCGCCGGCTGATGCCGTCGCAATACTTCGCGGTTTTGCCTGCATCGACGCGAAACATGATGACGCACTCCATTGGCTTGGGGGTGGGAGGAATCCAGCGATGCTGTTTCGAACCGTTGGGAGCAGGCACGTGGCGGGAAGCCGGGTTAGGTCTCTGTTACCGGGCCGGCTGTGCCGAGTGTTGCAGACAGCATCGCAATCCATTCGACTCAAGTCTAACGCAGCGGCCAAGGATGGTCCAGCCTAAGGCTGAGCGGTATCATCCCGAAGAGCGTGCAAGCGGCGAGTTACTGGTATGATTATGGCAGGCTTATTATAGCCTCTCGCCGGCAGGACACTCTCAATACGCCAAAGTAAATGTTTGGGCCGGTCCGTCGTAGCAAAACAGGCAGCGATCAAGCACATCGCGACCAACAATTGCTTCGAAGCCAAGTCCGGGGCTCAGCGGTTTGTCGACAATCGCGAACATCCGCAAAACCAAATTGGACGCGTTCACACCAACCGGGTGAAGGAGGGTCAGACTGACTTCGTACTGCAATCCCAGGGTGAAGCCGCCCGCTGGATCTGCCACGAGTACGACTAACGGGTTCTGCAAGTTAAGGTGTTGGAGGTGTCGCGCATCAACAAACGTGCTGTCGGCTCCCGAGTCAATTAATGCCCGTAGAGATACAGCCTGCGGAATCGCGAGGCCTGCCGCACGCATCGCCTGGACACGGGGCGCGCTGACTTCGACTTTTATGTTGATCAGGGCGCCCGCGGCCTGGACCTGGCTCGTAAAGATCGGCATTCTTAGTTTAGACAGTTCCGGTCGATGAAGCGGCGACGGCATCTGCTTCATCGATCCGCTTAACGAGGAAAGGCGTCAGACCGAACCGCTCATATCCAACCGTGAGGGCATCCTCGTAAGTCTGCCAGGTTCCCGCAACCTTGTTGTCCTGTATCAGCACGTATTTCCCCTGCTCAGACAGCAAGTGGGATAGCTCACGCTGATAGGTGCGAAGTTCCTTCTCAAGGCCGAAGAAGTCCGGCGCTACAGGCGATGCGTCGGTAATTTCGCCGCGCTCGACGGCTTGCTGAAGACAACCAAGGTCATAACGCATAACGGTATCGGCACCGGCGACCTGGATGCTCAGTGCCGCATGAATGGCCCAACCATATGCCTCGAATGCCGCCCGGGCGCAAGCTTCTTGATCGCCGGCGCCCGCGGCCACGGCGGCACGAGCAGCGTTGACAGCAGTGAGCGCTACAGCATGTCGAACGATCTGCGCCGCCGGAAGCGCTCCTGCCGTTGATGGATAAGGCCTGAGCGCCGGAACGCCGATAGTTGCGGGAGCGTAAGTCTCGGCCGCGCGTAGAATGTCCTCCATGCCGGCTGCAGTGCTGCCATTTGTCGCGGATTCCTCTGCCAGGAATATCGCTTGATCAAAAGTCTTGAGGAGGTCGCCGGCACCGTTGGCCCAGAACTTGCGCAATAACGGCTGGACGCGTCGCCCGCACCTGGCAGCGAACGCCACGCACGCCCATCGCGGCATTCGCTCGAGGTCTTGCAGAGAGACGCTCGTTTTGGCGTTCATTTCTTGCTCTCCTCAAAATCCTCGATCGCTTTTGTGGATTTGCTCATAGCCCTAACGTACGACATTTCTCGATTTGTCTCAATTGCAGCCGAAGGGCGGAAGGCGATGGGGGCGTAAGCAATGCCGCTTCGGCGTCGTCAACTCCTGCTTCTCCTAACGGCTTGGCAGCATGCATCGTCGCCCCTAGAATGCAAAGAAGTGCTTGGCTGCACGATTGGCCATTGCCGGCGTGGTCGTTTGCAGGCTCTTCTTACCCACCTGCCGCCCGGCCGCGCTGCTTGTTCCCGCCAGAAGTTCCTGCGTGGAACGTTCATTGCACCCGTGAGGTACTGGATGAAGACGCGAACGCTGCTCCTGAGTGCCGGCTTGCTTTGCGCGCTGACTTTGCCCGCCTTCCCTGCGGACTGGCCGCAGTGGCGCGGCCCGAACCGCAACGATGTCAGCAAGGAAACCGGCTTGCTCAAATCCTGGCCGAAGGCCGGTCCCAAGCTGCTTTGGACTTATGAAGAAGCGGGCATCGGCTATTCCGGGCCCGCCGTCGTCGGCAACCATCTTTACACGATGGGGGCCCGTGACGACACCGAGTTTGTCTACGCGCTGGACGTCAAGACGGGCAAAGAGATCTGGTCCACAGAGATCGGTCCACTCCTCCAGAACGGTTACGGCAGCGGCCCCCGCGGCACGCCGACCGTGGACGGCGACAAGCTCCATGCCCTCTCCGGCCAGGGCAACCTGGTTTGCGTAGAGATAGCCGGCGGCAAGAAAGAATGGACAAAGAGCCTGCGCCAGGATTTTGGCGGCAAGATTCCGAACTGGGGCTACGCCGAATCCCCGCTCGTGGACGGCGACCGGGTGGTCTGTTCGCCCGGCGGCGATCAGGGCACGATCGTCGCGCTCGATAAGAAGAGCGGTGAGAAAATCTGGCAAAGCAGCGACCTGACCGACCCTGCAGGCTACTCCTCCATCGTTCCCGACGACATCGGCGGTGTCCGCCAGTACGTCCAGGTCACCATGAAAGGGGTAGCCGGTGTTGCCGCCAAGGACGGCAAGCTTCTTTGGCATTTCCTCCAGCCGGCTTACCGAACGGCTGTCATCCCCACGCCCATTGTTCAGGGCAACTATGTTTATGCAACGGCAGGCTACGGCGCCGGCTGCAATCTCCTGAAACTGAGCCCGGATGGACCGGAAGGCACGAAGGAAGAAGAAGTCTACGCCAGCAACAACATGGACAACAAACACGGCGGCGTCGTGCTGATCGACGGCCACATCTACGGCTGGACGGATCACGGCAGCGCCTGGATCTGCCAGGATTTCAAGACCGGCGAAGTTGTCTGGCAGTCCAAGAAGCTCGGCCGCGGCTCGATCACCTATGCGGACGGCCGCCTGTACTGCTACAGCGAGAAAGACGGCACCTGCGTCCTGATTGAAGCCTCGCCGAAAGCCTGGACGGAACACGGCCGTTTCAAGATTCCCAAGCAGACGGAAGTCCGCAGCCCGCGCGGCGGCGTCTGGACCCATCCCGTGGTCGCCAACGGCCGGCTTTACCTGCGCGATCAGAACTTGATCTTTTGTTTCGATGCTTCAGCGAGCAGCACCTCCTCGGCACGAAGATGAAAGGGACAGCCATGGAGACAAGGAGACAGGGAGACAGGGAGACAACGAGACAGGGAACTGGCTTTGCGCTTTTTGCACGCGCGCCCCGCCGTCTCCTTGTCTCGCTGTCTCCCTATCTTCTTGTCTCTTCGCTCTGTGCTTTCTCAAGAGCCGCGGACTGGCCGCAGTGGCGCGGGCCGGATCGGAATGACATTTCCAAAGAAACAGGACTCCTGAAGAAGTGGCCCAAGCAGGGCCCGCCTCTTTTATGGACCTACAAGAACGCTGGCACCGGCTATTCGGGGCCGGCGATTGTCGGCGACCGGCTTTACTCAATGGGCGCCCGCGGCGACGCCGAATATGTCTTCGCCCTGGACCTCAAGGACCTGCAGGACGGATCGCCGAGGGAACTCTGGGCAGTCAAGATCGGCCCCGTCTTTACCTGGGACAGCAACAACTGGAACCGCGGACCAAGTGCCACGCCATCCGTGGATGGAGACCTGCTTTTCGCGCTGGGCGGTTTTGGCGACTTCGTCTGCGTCGAGACGGCAACCGGCAAAGAAGTCTGGCGCAAGAGCATGACCAAGGACCTGGGCGGTGCGGTCAATAACATTGGCGGATCGCCCGAGACGATCGGCTGGGGTTACGCCTGGTCCCCCCTGGTGGATGGCGAACAGGTGGTCTGCGTGCCCGGCGGATCGCAAGGCATGCTGGCCGCACTCAACAAGAAAACCGGAGACGTCATCTGGCGGAGCAAGGAGCTTCCGGATCAAGCGACGTATTCGTCACCCATCGCCGCGGAAGTGGGCGGCATTCGCCAATATATTCAGATGGCGAATCGTGGGGTCGCGGGCGTCGATGCCAGGAACGGTAAGCTGCTGTGGTTCTATGAAAGAAAGCCGGCTTACAACGATGTCGTGATTGATACGCCGATTTTCCATGACAATCACGTTTTCACCACGGTCGGCTTCTCCGAGGGATGCGATCTGATCAAGTTGACGCCCGACGGTTCCGCCATCAAGGCCGACAAGGTATATTCCAACAAAAACATGGTCAACCGGCAGGGAGGCGCAGTGTTGTTGGATGGTAACCTCTACGGCTATTCCGATAACAGGGGCTGGGTGTGCCTGGACTTCAAAACCGGTAAACCCGCCTGGACAGAACGACGAAAGTTGAACTCCGACGGGTCCCTCACTTTTGCTGACGGGCACCTGTATTGCTACGGTGATAAGGATGGGACTATCGTGCTGCTCGATCCCGATCCGGCCAAGTGGAAAGAAGACGGCCGCAGCAAGATTCCTATGGAATCGGTGCTCCGCAAATCCAGCGGCAAAATCTGGACGCACCCGGTTGTAGCCAACGGCCGATTGTATCTGCGCGATCAGGAACTGCTGTTTTGTTATGATGTGAAGGAGCACGGGCAAAATGGTCATTAGTCATTCATTGGTCATTCGCCATTTGCGAATGACGAATGACCAAATGACTAATGACCACGGACGAGAACGCAATGCTCGCTTCCCCAAAAGACTGTCTGGATCGCTCCGCCATGCTGGAACAGCAGCGCGAGCAGGTCTGCGCTCTTTTGGCGGAGATCCTGCCGCGCAATCGGTTTTATGCGCGTAAGTTTGCGGCTAGCGGCATCACGCCGCGCGACATCGATTCGCTCACAGATCTCGTGCGCCTGCCGTTTACGACCAAGGCCGAGCTTCTGGAAGACCAAACGGCGAATCCACCTTTTGGCACCGTGCTTACCTACCCGCTTGACCAGTATTGCCGCATGTGCCAGACCTCCGGCACGTCCGGCCAGCCGTTGCGCTGGCTGGATACGGCGGCGAGTTGGAATCGCTTGCTGCACTGCTGGGAAGCCATCTACCAGGTGGTTGGTTTGCATGCCGGGGATCGCCTGTTTTTCGCTTTTTCGTTTGGGCCATTTCTCGGCTTCTGGACTGCATTTGATGCCGCGGTGCAGTCGGGTTATTTGTCTTTGCCGGGCGGCGGCATGACCAGCGCCGCCCGGTTGCGTTTCCTGCCCGACAACGAAGTCACCGTCGTACTGTGCACGCCCACATACGCACTGCATCTGGCCGAGGTGGCACGCCAGCAAAAAATGGACCTGGCTGCTTCCCAGGTACGCGCCTTGATCGTCGCCGGCGAGCCCGGCGGCAGTATTCCGGCAACCCGGGAGCGCATTGAAAGTGAATGGGGGGCGCGTGTCTTCGATCACAGCGGCCTGACCGAAGTCGGCCCGATGGCAATCGAATGCCCGGAAAACCCGGCCGGCCTGCACGTTCTTGAAGAAGATTACCTGGTCGAAGTCATCGATCCGGCGACGCAGCAGCCGGTGCCGGCGGGACAGTTGGGCGAACTGGTGGTCACAAACCTCGGCCGCTGGGCCAGCCCAGTCATACGTTATCGAACAGGCGACCTGGTGCGCGTCGATCCGGAGCCCTGCCCGTGCGGCCGCTGTTTCGTGCGGCTGGCAGGCGGCATCCTGGGACGCATGGATGATATGATCCACGTGCGCGGCAACAATGTCTATCCCAGCGCCCTGGAGGCAGTGATTCGCCGCTTTCCCGAGGTCGTGGAGTATCGCGTGGCCGTCAATCAGTCGCGCGCACTGCCGGAGCTGTGCGTCGAGTTGGAGCCGAGCTCCTCGGGAGCGGCTGAGGAGTTGGTGCAGCGCGTCGATCAGGCCATTCGCGAGGAACTGCTTTTTCGGGCCGAAGTCAAAGCGGTTGAGCCCGGCACGCTGCCTCGTTTTGAAATGAAAGCTAGACGATTCATCAAGCAACAATGAAGGGACATAGCTCCAATAGCAGGAGGGCCTACGAAATCATGAGGAACTTCTTACGTGAAGGTTTGTTACGCAGCCTCGTGCTTTGCTTTCTCTCCGCGTTCTCTGCGCTCTCTGCGAGAAATGTTTGTGTTGCAGGCGACTGGGCCGCCTGGCGCGGGCCGGAACAGACGGGCGTGTCGCGCGAGACCAATCTGCCCGACAAGTTCTCCATCAAGCCGGATGCCGCGGGCAACAACCTGATCTGGAAAGCCGATTTTGGCGGCCGCTCCACGCCCATTGTCATGAACGGCCGCGTTTACCTCATCAATGACGCCGACGAAGGCACCATTAACGAGCAAGAGCGCGTCATGTGCTTCGACGCCAATACGGGCAAGAATCTGCATGAGTACCGCTTCAACATCTTCTTTACCGACATCGTCAGCGTCCGCGTCGGCTGGACCAACCTGGTCGGCGATCCGGAGACCGGCAACATCTATGCTCACGGCGTGCAAGGATTGCTCTTCTGCTTCGATAAGGACCTGAATGTCGTCTGGTCGCATTCCTTGACGGAAGAGTATGGCCGGATCAGCGGCTACGGCGGCCGCGTCACCAGCCCGGTCATCGACGGCGACCTGATGATCATCGGCATCCTGAACTCGAACTGGGGTGAGTATGCCCGCGGCGGCAACCGCTTCCTGGCCCTGGACAAGAAGACCGGCAAGGTCGCCTGGTGGGCCGATACCAACCACCAGGTCCGGGACTCGTATTACTCCTACCCCGTGATCGCCAACATCAACGGCGAGCGGCTGCTCATCAGCGGCGGCGGCGACGGCGGCGTGCACGCCTTTAAGGTCCGCACCGGCGAGAAGGTGTGGAGTTACATCTATGGCCTCGGTTCGGTCAATATCGCCCCGGTCGTGGACGGGAACCTGGTCTACATCGGCCACGGCGAAGAGAACCCGGACACGAACCTGCAAGGACGATTCATCTGCCTGGACGCCTCTCAGGTGACCGAGGGCAAGCCCAAGCTCGTCTGGGACCGGCCGGGCATCAAGGTCAAGTTCTGTTCGCCGATTCTGCATGAGGGCCGCCTCTACATCTGCGATGAAGTGGCGAAGATGTTCTGCCTCGACGCCAAGACCGGCAAGACCATCTGGACGAAACTTTACGGCCGCAATGCCAAGGGTTCGCCCGTCTGGGCGGACGGCAAGATTTATGTGGCGGCGGTCAACTCGCAGTTCTGCATCATGAAGCCGGGCGAGAAGACCTGCGACATTATTTACAAGCAGTATTTCCCCAACCACGGCGGCCCCGACATCGAGATCAACGGCAGCCCGGCCATCGCCAACGGCCGCATTTACTTCATGACCAGCCAGGAGCTGTATTGCATCGGCAAAAACAATCCGCAGCCCAACGGCGCCCCGGCATTGCCACCCCTGGCAGAGCCTTCCGCTGACTCTTCAGCCAAGCCAGCGCATCTGCAAGTCTTCCCGTCGGACGTCGTCTTGCATCCTGGGGAAAAAGCCGATTTCAAGGCGCGGCTGTATGACGACCACGGCCGTTTTCTCCGCGAGGTAAAGGCGGACTGGAAGCTCGCGTCGATGTTGCCGCCCACCGTGCCAATCGGCGCTCCGCCGGCGCCCAAGGCGCCGCCCGCCCCCGCGGGAACGACTCCTCCGGTCCTCCAGGGAGACCTTAGCGGAGAAGGTGAATTCATGCCGGCGAAAACACCGCCTTCCCAATTTGGCGGCATCATCGCCAGCGCCGAGGGCCTCACTGGCCGAGTACGTGTACGCGTCGCGCCGAACCTCCCTTACACGCCGAATTTCAACAATATCCCCGTCGGCCGCACGCCCGGTGGCTGGATCAACTGCCAGGGCAAATTTCTCATCAAGGAAAAGGACGGCGTCAAGGTGCTGGCCAAGCTGAACACCAACGCCAACGTCCTGATCGCCCGCGCCAACTCTTTCATGGATTTGCCGAACATGCATGACTACACCATCCAGGGCGATGTGCTGGGCACGCGCAAAGGGGGCGACATGCCCGACATGGGCATCATCGCCAATCGCTACACGCTCATGCTCGACGGCAACAAGCAGCAACTGCGGCTACTGTCCTGGGAAGCCGTGCCGCGCGTCGATAAGAGCATCGCCTTCCCCTGGAAAGACAAGACCTGGTATCGCATGAAGTTCACCGTGGAGGTGCAAGGCGATAAGGCGACCGCGCGCGGCAAGGTTTGGGAGCGCGACCAGACCGAGCCGGAGGACTGGACCGTGACCTTTGAAGACCCTACCCCCAACAGGGAAGGCAGCCCGGGCGTCTACGCCTATTCCGCCGGCATCGAGGCCAACCGGCCCGGTACGGAAATCTATTTTGACAAGGTGAGCGTGACTCCTAACAAGAAACCATGACAGATCGGTCATTCGTCATTGGTCATTAGTCATTCGTTCGCGAATGACTAATGACCAATGACGAATGACCAACCCGATAGCGGAGACCCTGCAACCATGAACGGTTACCCCTCTCTACGACGCGGCCTGGCCCTGGCAGCCACCGTGGCTGTATTTGCCGGCCTGCTTGCTTTTTTGAGTTCCTCGGCGCGCTCGCTCAACAAGGAGCGGGCCGACGAGGCCAAGGGCGATGACAGCCATCCCCTGCCGATGTTCGGCGGGCACCTGACGCGCAACATGGTCAACACGTTTGACCACAATGTCCCGACAGAATGGAGCGTCGAAGAAGGCGCTCAGAAAAACATCAAGTGGGTGGCAGACCTTGGCTCCAAGGCCTACGGCGGCCCCATCATTGCCGACGGCAAGATCTGGATGGGCACCAACAACCAGAAGCCGCGCAACCCCGCCATCAAGGGGGACAAGGGCATTGTCATGTGCTTTGACGAGGCTACCGGCAAGTTCCTCTGGCAAGCCGTGCACGACAAGCTGCCGGCCGGCCGGGTCAACGACTGGCCGGAGGAAGGCATTTGCTCCAGCGCCTTCGTCGAGGGCAACCGCCTCTACTACGTCAGCAACCGTTGCGAACTCGTCTGCGCGGATACCAACGGCTTCCTCGACGGCAAGAACGACGGCGAGCAGAACGAACAGTACACCGATCCGCTCAGCGCCGATTTCATCTGGCGCCTGGACATGATTCAGAATCTGGATGTCTTCCCGCACAACCTGTCCACCAGTTCTCCGCTCGTCGTTGGCGACCTGATCTTCCTGGTTACCAGCAACGGCGTGGACGAGGGACACATCAACATCCCGCAGCCCAAGGCGCCGAGCTTCGTTGCGGTCAACAAGAAGACCGGCAAGGTCGTTTGGCAGAACAACTTCCCCAGCTCCAAGCTGGTCGAGGCCCAACAGGAAAGCAACCAGAAGAAGGAAGTGCTCATCAAGCAACTGCTCGACAAGGGCGAGGTGCTCATGCACGGCCAGTGGTCAAGCCCGGCCTATGCCGTGGCCAACGGCAAACCGCAGGTGATCTTCCCCGGCGGCGACGGCTGGCTCTACTCGTTTGAGCCGGAGACCGGCAAGCTGATCTGGAAGTTCGATTGCAACCCCAAGTCGTCCAAGTACAAGCTCGGCGGCAAGGGCACGCGCAGCGACTTCATCGCCTCGCCCGTCGTCTACGACAACAAGGTCTACATCGGCGTCGGCCAGGACCCCGAGCACGACGAAGGCGTCGGCCACCTCTGGTGCATCGACATCACCAAGGAAGGCGATGTCTCGCCCCTCAACGATAACTTCGACCCGAAGGCGCCTGAGAACAAGAACTCGGCGCTGGTCTGGCATTACGGCGGCATGATTCCGGCCAACGCGCAGAGCGATCGCAACTACTATTTTGGACGCACGCTGTCATCCTGCGCCGTGCACGACGGACTGTGTTACGCCGCGGAACTGGCGGGCTATGTCCACTGCCTGGACGCCAAGACCGGCGGGCACTACTGGGACCACAACATGGAAGCCGCCACCTGGTGTTCGCCTTACTATGTGGACGGCAAGATCTACATCGGCAATGATGCCGGCAAGGTGCTGATCTTCGCCGCCGGCAAGGAGAAGAAGCTCATTGGCGAGATCGAGATGGGCGGCAAGGTCCGCGCCACGCCGGTCGTGGTCAATGGCGTCCTCTACCTGGCAACGGAGAACAAGCTGTACGCCATCAAGTAGCCGCTGATTACGCCCGCCTACAAAAAACGGTCCCTACGTCAAGAGGATTTCGATGATTCTCCGACGAATTTGCGAAGATTCTTCAAGATCGCCATAGTTCGCCAAGTCACTTGGCGGGCGAACTACCGCCAAAATGGCAGGAATTCCGATCTAAGGAACCTACGAATGAAATGTTGCCCTCTAGCGCGCTTGTGGCTGCCAACGCTTCTATTCATGGGGCTGCTCGGCGCAATGGCGCTCAACAAAGCGCCGTTCTGGACTACCACTCACGCTGCAGAGGCCGGTCCAAGCGACTGGCCGATGCTGGGCGGCGCCATTCACCGCAACATGGTGAATACTGCGGAAAAGAACATGCCCATCACCTGGAGCGTCAAGGAAGGCGCGCGCAACAACATCAAATGGGCGGCCGATCTTGGCATGACCTCCTTCGGCGTGCCGGTGATCGCGGGCGGCAAGGTTTATGTCGGCACCAATAATGACCAGCCCCGCAACCCGAAGATCAAGGGCGACAAGGGCGTCCTCATGTGCTTCCGCGAATCGGACGGCCAGTTCCTCTGGCAAGCCGTTCACGACAAGCTGCCCACCGGACAGGAGAACGATTGGCCCCATCAAGGCATCGCCTCGTCGCCGGCCGTGGACGGCAATCGGCTCTATTACGTCAGCAATCGCTGCGAAGTCATCTGTGCCGGCACGGAAGGGAAGAACGGTGAGGCTGACATCATCTGGCGCCTCGACATGATCAAGGATCTGGAAGTCAACCCCCGCTTTCTGGCCATCTGCTCCCCCCTGATCATCGGCGATTTGCTGTATGTGGTCACGGGCAACGGCGTGGCCGACCAGGGCGGCGGCAAGCTGGTTGTACCTTCCGCCAAGGCCCCAAGCTTTCTCGCCATCAACAAGAACACCGGCAAGATCGAATGGCAAAGCAATCTTCCCGGCGACAAGATCATCGATGGTGAGTGGTCCAACCCCGTCGCCGCAGAAGTCAACGGCAAGATGCAGGTCATCTTCCCAGGAGGCGACGGCTGGCTCTATGGCCTGGATGCAAAGACCGGAAGTTTTATCTGGAAGTTCGATTGCAACCCAAAAGATATCGAGCCGTACAAACCGGGCGGCAAGGGTCAGGCCTGTTTCTTCCTCGGCAACCCGGTGGTCTATGAGAACAAGCTCTACGTCGGCCTGGGCCAGGAGCCCGAAAACGATGGACAGGGAGCAGGCCTGTTCTGGTGCGTGGATATTACCAAGGCCGGCGACGTGTCTCCCGAATTGGTCGTGAACGACAAGCCTCTTAAGACCGAGCCTAACAAGAATTCCGCCAAAGTGTGGCTGGTCAACGGTCTCAAAGAGAAGGGCGGCGATCGCGATTACAGTTTCGGCCGCACGATCAGCACGCCGGCCGTTCACGATGGCCTGGTGTACATGACAGATATGGACGGCTTCCTCTATTGCTTCGACGCCAACACGGGGACGAAGTACTGGGAGGAAGACCTCAAAACGGGGATCTGGAGTTCCCCTTACTGCGTGGATGGGAAAATCTACCTGGGCACCGACGACAGCGAGGTGCAGATTTTCGCGCATGGCAAAGAGAAGAAGCTGCTCGGCAAGGTGGAGGTTGGAGCGCAGGTCAAGGCTCCCGTGGTGGCCGCGAATGGAGTGCTTTACGTCATGACCGGCAAGCAGTTATTCGCCATCGGCCAAAATCAGAAGTAGAACCGGTATGCCGCTACTTGCCAAGGATCTTTGGAGTTTGGTCTGGGGCCGGCCACAAGTCGACCCGCAGGAGCTTGCGGACGCGGTTCGGGAGGAGGTCGGCCACGCAGCGCTGGATTTCCGCACGCGCCTGCTCGTTCGGGATAGCCTCAATGCCTTGCAAAAGCATTGGGGAGCCGAACGGCTAGGCGCCTGGCTTTCGACCAGCCCGGTCAGAGAAAAGCTCGAGGCGATCTGGCAGGAAAAGCTCGGCGACACGGGCTTTGCCACGTTGCAGGATCGAATCATGGAGAAAACCGAGCCCGAGACCATTCGGCAGTATCTGCGCGAGCTTGGCACGCATCTGAATCGTCCCGCGCGCTTGCTCGTCGGCAGGGCGGCAGCGCTCATTCTGCCAGGCCGTCTCTCCCGCGCGACTGACGACATCGACGTGGTGGACGAGGTCCCAACTGAAGTCCGCGCGCTGCACTCCTTGCTCGATCAGCTCAAGCAGCGCTTTGGGCTGCGGCTGGCTCATTTTCAAAGCCATTATTTGCCGGCCGGCTGGGATCAACGTCTCCACTCGCTGGGGGCGTTCGGCCAACTGCAAGTTTTCCTGGTTGATGTCTATGATGTCTTCCTGAGCAAACTATTCAGTGCCCGCGAAAAGGACCGTGACGACTTGCGTGTCCTCTTGCCCCAGTTGAACAAAGGATCGATCGTGCAACGATTGCAGGAGTCTGCCGCCGCGCTAATGGGTGATGCGGCCATGCGGCAGCGGGCGGAGAAGAACTGGTATATCCTGTTCGGCGAATCACTTCCTGCGAAAAACGATCAAGGGCCTTCTACACAAGAACATGACCAAAACAACCACTAATCCGGAGCAAACCCGCCAGGCTCGCGAAAAGCTTGATGCCCACGTGCGCGACATGGTGGCCTGGCACTTCCATCCCGACACAGGGACGCCGTTCTGGCTGGAACGGGCCAAAACGCTCGGCTTCGATCCGCGCAAGGAAGTCAAAGGCTTCGCGGATTTGAGCAAGTTCGGCCTGTTCGAAGACGATTGGCTCCGCGGCGGCCCGGTGCGGCGGTGGATCCCCAAGGCCCTGCATAACAAGCCAACCTATGTCTTCGAGACCGGCGGAACCACGGGCATCCCCAAAAGCCGGGTGGTCGTGGACGATTTTCGCATCGACTACGAGATGTTCAGCGACACATTGCCTGAAAAGAACTTCCCCAAGGGGTCCAACTGGCTCATGCTCGGCCCGTCCGGCCCGCGCCGGCTGCGGCTGGCGGTGGAGCACCTCTGCCAGTTCCGCGGCGGCATCTGCTTCTGCGTCGACCTCGATCCGCGCTGGGTGATCAAGCTCATCAAGAAGGGCTGGATGGAGCACCTCAAGGCTTATCAGGAACACGTCATTGACCAGGCGATGACGGTTTTGTCGGCCAACCACGAGATCAAGTGCATGTTCACGACGCCGAAGCTGCTCGACTCCCTGGCGGCCCGTCTGGAGAAGGAAGGTTCGAGCATCGCTCAGACGGGCATTACGGGCATCTTCTGCGGCGGCACCGAGATGACTTCGCAATGGATCCGCTTTGCCATCGAGGAATTGCTCGGACCGGGCGTTTACATTGCCCCGACCTACGGCAACACCCTGATGGGCCTGGCAGCAGCGGAGATGCCGACGGCCCAACAGAATTACAAGATTGCCTACTACGCCCCTGAGCCGCGGGCCGCCATTCAGGTCGTGGATTTCGATGACCCGAACAAGGTTGTGGACTTCGGTCAAACAGGCCGGGTGATGCTGACCACGCTGACCAGAGAATTATTTATCCCGCGTTTCCTGGAGAGAGACGAAGGCGAGCGCGAGCCGCCCTCGGCAAAGTACCCCTGGGACGGCGTCAGCGGCGTGCGGCCGTTCCGCGGATTTGCTGCGACAACCACGGTCGGTGTATATTAGCCGAATGAGATAAAATGATTTGTGATTCTTGTGGAGGCCTAGCCAAGCGGCGACACGTGAGAAAGCACCACTGGCACAAGGGGCGACTTTACATAATTGAAAACGTGCCAACGGAGATTTGCCAGGAGTGTGAACAGCGTTATTTTCACGCATCAACCCTCGACGCTATTGATCAGCTCCTCGCCGGCAATCACCCGGTGAAAGAAACTCTCCAGGTCGAAGTCGTACCGATGTAGCAACCCGCCCGAAATTTCATCCGAGTGCTGTTAGAATACACGAAGCAATGCGGAACACGTACCAGCATTCCGTGCGGAGCCTATGCCAATGATTCACATCCCCGTTTTGCGTTGGGGCGAGCCCTACAAAAGTATGGAAATCGACAAGGTCGTGCATTTTGACAGCGGCGAGCCGCTGGCCGAGGTCAGCCGGGCCAACGGCGGCCTGATCGAGCGCGACATGCGCCACGCCAAACGGGCGCGCGAAGTTCTCCGCGAAATCCCCATCCCGGAGCTGATCAACCGCGTCAAAAAGGCGGCCGACCTCTATGTCGAGGCGGAGCTGCCGCTGGGCGACGGCACGCAAACGCCCGATCAGTTTGTGCGCATGCAATCCGCGACGACCGGCCTGCCCGAGCACATGTGCCGCTTCAACATGAAGAAGAATCATTTTGTGCTCAACCAGATGGACAAGATGCTCGACGCCCTCACGCGTGGACTGGACTTGAACTTCCTGTCGCACGGCTACGGCGTGGAGCACCGCGGCGTGCCGGTCAGCTACCAGGTTCAATCCCCGGTCCTCGGCATGGTGTTACCCAGCAATTCGCCCGGTGTTCATACCTTATGGCTGCCGATTATTCCCATGCAGGTGGGGCTGGTGCTCAAGCCCGGCCCCCAGGAGCCGTGGACACCCTACCGTATGACCCAGGCCTTCGTGCAAGCCGGCATTCCCAAGCAGGCCATCGCCATCTATCCCGGCCTGGGCGATGTCGGCGCCGCGGTGCTCAATAGCTGCCCGCGCAGCTTGATCTTCGGCGGCACCGCAACGGTCGAGCAGTACAAGGGCAACCCGCGCGTGCAGGCCCACGGGCCCGGTTTCAGCAAAATCATCCTGGGCGATGACGAGGTGGACAACTGGCCGAAGTACCTGGACATGATGGTGGATAGCGTGTTCATCAACAGTGGCCGCGGCTGCATCAATTGCTCCGGCGTTTGGGTTTCCCGGCATGCCCGCGACATTGCCGAAGCCATCGCCGCGAAAATCGGGCCGGTACAGCCGCTGCCACCGGAAGACCCCACTTCCGCGCTGGCGGCGTTCACGGTGCCGAACCAGGCGGATGCGATCTCCGCCCAGATCGATCAGGACCTCAAGGAGGCCGGCACGCACGACATGACAGCGAAGTTTGGTGCACGGCTGGTGAAGAAGGAACGCTGCGACTACCTGCGGCCGACGGTGATCCTGTGCGATTCTCCGACGCCCGCCGCCGCCAGGAAGGAGTTCATGTTTCCTTTCGTGAGCGTCGTGCAGTGCCCGCAGGACAAGATGCTCGAAGCTATCGGCCCGACGCTGGTCTGCTCCGTTGTGACGCGGGATAAGAAGTTCCAGCGTGCCCTCACCGACGCCACGCATATTGATCGCCTGAACATCGGACCGATTCCGACGATTCAACTGAACTGGCTGCAACCGCATGAAGGGAGTATTGTGGATTTCTTGTTCCGCGCCCGCGCTTTCCAGTTTGATAAGGACATGATCGGCGTCTGATGAGAGAGCAGGCGCCGGTGTGGGTTACGATTCCGATCGTGACTCGGCCGGATGGACGTCACGATTGGAATCGTGACCCACAAGATTGTACTTTGTCGAAACGAGTGCTTATGAGGTCCATTGGTTCGCCCTTACCTACCCAAAGCTTACGAACCGGCGATCCTCTCTCGTCGCTTCCGGCTTTTGATTTTCAGCCGCTTACCCGCGTCGTCTTCGGAGCGGGTGCGCTTGCCAGGCTCGGCGAGTTGGTGCGCGAAGTCGGCGGCACACGCGTGCTCCTGGTGACGGACCGCGGTCTGGAGGCCGCCGGTCATCCGCAGCGTGCCGTGCAATCCGTGCGCGATGCCGGCCTCGAGGTTTTTGTTTTCGACGACGTTGAAGAAAACCCGACCACGCGCCACGTGGAACTAGGCTTAGCGTGTGCTCGATCCAATCGCGTCGATTTCCTTGTTGCGGTCGGCGGCGGCAGTTCCATGGACTGCGCCAAGGGCGTCAACTTCCTGCTGACCAACGGCGGCAGCATGACCGATTACCAAGGCTTCGGCAAGGCGGCCAGGCCGATGTTGCCCTCCATCGGTGTGCCGACCACTTCCGGCACCGGCAGCGAAGGGCAGTCATATGCGCTCATTGCCGACGAGCAAACGCACATGAAAATGGCCTGCGGCGACCGCAAGGCCGCTTTTCGCGTGGCCATTCTCGATCCGGCGGTGACGCTGTCGCAGCCGAGGAAGGTGACCGCCATTACGGGCATCGATGCCCTGGCCCATGCCCTGGAAACGTACGTCACCACCAAGCGTACTCCCCTGTCGCAGACATTCGCCCGCGAAGCCTGGAAGCTGTTGGAGCCGAACTTCGAGACCGTCCTGAGCGATCCGGGCAATCTTGAAGCCCGCAGTGCCATGCAACTAGGGGCCCACTTTGCCGGGATCGCCATCGAGAACTCCATGCTCGGTGCCTGCCATGCCTGTGCCAACCCGCTTACCGCCCATTACGGCATGACGCACGGCATCGCCATCGGCATCTTGTTGCCGCATGTGATTCGTTTCAATGCTGCTGCGGCCGGGCAGCTTTATGCCGAGTTAGCCCATGGCGCCGGTTTGTTAAACGGCGACCTGAATTCGGCGGCCGAATCGCTCGCGCAACGGATGGCCGGCCTCGTCCAGCTAGCAGGCCTGCCCACCTCGCTGTCCTCATGCGGCGTCAGTGCAGGCATTTTGCATCTGCTCGCCGAGGAGGCGGCAGAACAGTGGACAGGACGCTTCAACCCCAGGCCGGTCGGGCAGCCCGAGTTACTCCAGTTGTACAGGGCGGCCCTCTAGCTTGCAGGAGACGAGAGACGTGCTCAGGCGTTGTTTCTTGACGCTCAGCTTTGGCTTGACCGTGCTCCTGGCGCACGGCCGCGCGGACGACTTGACGGTGGTCCGTGATGATTGGCCGCTCTTCCGCGGCAACGCCCAGCAGACGGGCGTCTCGGCCAATAGTTTGCCTCGGGAATTGGAAGTTCGCTGGACATTCAAAACAAAAGACAGCGTGGAAAGCACGGCCGCTATCGTCGGCAACATGGTCTACGTCGGCTCCAACGACGAGCATCTCTATGCTCTGGATTTGAGTACCGGCAAGGAGAAATGGCACTACAAGGCGGCCCCGTTCAAGGCGCCGGTTAGCGTGCGGAAGGGGCTCATCTACGTCGGCGATAGCGATGGCATCTTCCATTGTGTCGACGCGGCCACCGGCAAACCGAAGTGGACATTCAAGACGGATTCAGACATTAGTTCCGGGGCCAATTTCACCCAAGACAAGGTGCTCTTCGGCTCCGGGGATGAGAACCTCTACTGCCTGTCGCTGGAGGGCAAGGAGCAATGGCGCTTCAAGGTCCCCGGCGGTCCGGTTCTGGGTAGCCCGGTCATTGTCGGCAACCGCACTTTCGCGGCCGGCTGCGATAGCTCGCTGCACGTCATTGACACCGCCACCGGCAAGGAGGTCGGCACTCCGGTTAACCTGGGCGGCCAGGTTGGCGCGACGGCGGCCGTCCTTGGCGATAGCATATTCGTGTGCACGATGAGCGATGAAGTGCTGGCCATCGATTGGAAAAAGGGCGAGATCCTCTGGCGCTTCATGCCCATGAAAAACCGGCAAGGATTCGCGTCAGCGCCGGCAGCGACGGATAAACTGATCATCGCCGGCAGCAAGGACAAGCGCGTGTACGGCCTCGATCGCCAGACCGGCCAGCAGGTGTGGAGTTTTCTCACCAAGAACAAGGTGGACAGCTCCGCGGTAGTCGTGGGCCAGCGGGTCTTTGTGGGATCGCAGGATCACCACCTGTACGTTCTCGACCTGGCGAGCGGCAACGAGTTGCAGCACTTTGATCTTGGCGCCTCGATCGCCTCGTCGCCCGCGGTGGCCGGCAACTGCCTGGTGATCGGCACGGACGACGGCACAGTTTATTGTCTCGGACCGAAGAAGTAGGCTCAAACATGGCGACCGCAGAGGCGACACAGGAGAAAACCGGGCTCGGCAACTACTTCGTTGCCAACTATCCACCGTTTTCCTTCTGGAAACCGGACTACCTGCCCGAAGCCCGCGCCGCGCTTCAGGCGACACCGGAGCCAGGCACGCCGCTCGGCCTCTACTTGCATATCCCCTTTTGCCGCAAACGCTGCAAGTTTTGCTATTTCCGCGTGTACACGGACAAGAATGCCCGTGACGTGGAAGTGTATCTGGACGCCCTGACCCGCGAGGTCGAGCTTTACAGCAAGATGCCGATCGTCGGCGGCCGGCCGTTTCACTATGTCTATTTCGGCGGCGGCACGCCGTCCTACCTCAGCGCCACGCAATTGCGTGGGCTCGCCGAACGGCTACAGCGTTTCATCACCTGGGACAAGGCCGCCGAGGTGACATTTGAGTGCGAGCCCGGAACGCTCCAGCAGCACAAGCTCGAGACCCTCAAGGAGATTGGCGTCACGCGCTTGAGCCTGGGCGTGGAAAATTTCGATTACAACATCCTCGAGTACAACGGCCGCGCCCATCACACCGAAGAGATCTACCGGGCCTACGGCTGGGCGCGTGATTTGAACTTTGACCAGATCAATATCGATCTCATCGCCGGCATGGTCGGCGAGAGCTGGGACAACTGGCGTGCGTGTGTTCGCAAGACCATCGAGCTAAATCCCGACAGCGTCACGATTTACCAGATGGAGCTGCCCTTCAACACGGTCTTCTCCAAGGAACTGAAGGTCATCGGGCAGGACGAGCCGTCGCCCTTTTCCGTGGCGGACTGGCCGACCAAGCGGGCCTGGGTCGATTATGCCTTCGACGAACTGGGCAAGGCCGGCTATGAAATATCCAGTGCCTACACGCTGGTGAAGGACCGCAGGAAATGCCAGTTCGTCTATCGCGACAGCCTCTGGCACGGGGCAGATATGTTCGGCACGGGCGTGGCCTCCTTCGGCCATGTCCACGGCGTTCATATGCAGAACGTGGACGGCTGGGAGCAGTACGTCGAGATGCTCCATGCGGGCGAGTTGCCCCTCCATCGCGCTCTGCCGGTGAAGCCGCGCGAGCTGATGATCCGCGAGATGATCCTACAGCTAAAAACCGGCCGCCTGGACGCCGGCTACTTCCAAGACAAGTTCGGATCGGCTATCCTGGAAGACTTCGCGGACGGCTTTGGCAAACTTCAGGAGGAAGGATACCTGGCTGTCGCAGATAACCGCGTGGAAGTCACCCGCAAGGGTTTGTTGCAAGTGGATCGTCTGCTGCCGGTGTTTTTCGATCCGCAGTATCGCGGAACGCGGTACACATAAGCCGGGATGGCCGATGGCCGACGAGTTGACGTTCCTGATGGGCAAGTTCCCGGCCAGACTGCCCGGCGATTTGCGCTACGCGCGCACCAACCATATGTGGTGCCGCCAAGCCGAAGGCAAGCTGCGTTTCGGCTTCAGCGCTTATGCTGTTCGCCTGATGCAGGATGTGTATTTCCTCGATTGGGTGGTGAGTACCGGCACTGCCGTCCAGCACTTGCAACAGATCGGCCACATCGAGACATCGAAAGCCGTGGCCGATCTTTTCGCCCCGACTTCAGGGACCATCATGGCCTTCAACCAGGAGCTGCTCAAGGATCCATCCGCGATCAATGTCGACAACTACGGCGCGGGCTGGCTGTTCGACATGGAAGGCGACGCCAGTGTGCTGGTCGATGTCGGCGACTACTTCGCCTTCCTGGAGGCCAACTGGGAAAAGACGCAGCGGATGCTGAAGGGCCACATGTAGGAAAGGGCTTGCGAAATCACCATGAGCCGACACCGCCTTACCGTTGTCCTGTCCCAGGCCCAGGGCAAACATCCCGCCAAGCGGGCGCTGGAAGAGTCCCTGGTCGCTGCTCTGATCATGGAGCCGGGGCTGGACGTTTCGGTCGTGCCCTACCTTTACGATCTCGACGCGGAACACACCGGCCGTTTGTTTCTGGAATCGATTCAAGGCGACATGGTCGTGCTGAGCTGGCTCTTTTCGCGGGCGGCGTTCTGGCTCCTCGACCGGGACGGCATCAAGGGCCATCTCGGCGAAACGCAGCTCAAACCGCCCGCTGCCGATGAAGACGAGGAAGATGCGGAAGAGGACGAACCTCAGGCCCCGAAGGGAATCGGCGCGGTCGCAGTGCCCGATCGTCACATCTATTGCCTGGACCTCCGCGACTTCAACGATCATGAGCCTTATGTCGCGGAGATTCGCCGCATCGCCCAGGAATGCCGCCAGCGCCAGGAAGCCAAGCAGGCAGCACAAGCGCAGGCCAAGCCGGCGCTGGTGGAGCTTGGTCTGCCGGCCATGGCCGAGAAAAACGCAACCTTATCGGAAGAGACGCGCTTTGCTCCCGAGCAGATTTTGAAGCCACCGGATCGCCGCTGGTACCCGGTCATCGACTACAGCCGCTGCACCAATTGCATGGAGTGCATCGATTTTTGCCTGTTCGGCGTGTACGGGGTGGACAGCCTCGAGCGCATCACGGTGGAAAACCAGGACAACTGCAAACGCGGCTGTCCGGCGTGCAGCCGGGTCTGCCCCGAACATGCGATCATGTTTCCGGATTACAAGACTCCCGCGATCGCCGGCGCGCCGGTCGGCAACATTAGCGGACTCAAGATCGATCTCACGAAACTTTTCGGCGGCGGCGACGCGATCTCCATCGCGGCGCAGGAGCGCGACCGCGAATTGGTTCGCGACGGCCGGGAGGCAGTCGGCTTGACAGTGGGTATCCCCAAGCGGCAGGCCGGTAAGCATGAAGAACCAAAAGATGACCTGGATAATCTGATGGACGCGTTAGACGCCATGGATATTTAGCAGTTGCATGTTTTATGCAGGATTGTGCCAATCTTGATCAACTAGCGCGAGCCCATCAAGTAGCTGTTACTGCTCTTCGCGCCGAACGAAACTCCGCTGGATTCTGGACTGGAGAGCTTTCCACTTCCGCTTTATCAACGGCGACGGCAGTCAGCGCTCTCGCATTGGTCCAGAAAAACTCGGACCCGCATGGTCGATACAACCATCTCATTACTCAGGGCCTCACCTGGCTGACAGCTCACCAGAATCCGGACGGCGGTTGGGGCGACACAACCAAAAGCATTAGCAACATCTCCACGAGCATGCTCTGCCGTGCGGCGTTCCACATCGCAGGTGCAGCCGAACGGGACAAGGATTGCCTAGGAAAGATCGAGAATTATCTCCAGGATCATTGTGGCAAGACTCCGGAGGAGCAAGCCGAAGCCGTACGCGCCCGCTATGGCAAAGACCGCACTTTCGCGGTGCCGATTCTCACCACTTGCGCGTTGGCCGGCCTGGTGTCGTGGAAGGAAGTAAAGCCGTTGCCGTTTGAATTCGCTTGCTTCCCGCAGTCATGGTTTCGCTTCCTGCGAATTCCAGTCGTCAGCTATGCTCTTCCAGCACTCATTGCCATTGGTCAGGCGGTTTACTATCACCGACCGCCCCTCAACCCGATCACGCGCATGATTCGCCGGCTTTCAATCCGCAAGAGCCTGCGCGTGCTGGAGGCGATTCAGCCATCCAGCGGTGGGTTTCTGGAAGCAACGCCTCTCACCAGCTTTGTGACTCTCAGCCTTGCCAGCATCGGCCTCGCACAGCACGCCGTGGCACGGAGAGCCGTTGATTTCCTTACGAAGTCGGTGCGCGAAGATGGGAGCTGGCCCATCGACTCTAACCTGGCGACCTGGGTGACCACGCTGTCAATCAATGCGCTGGCTTCGGCCGGAGAACTTGAGGCGCTCGACGACAAGGAATCAGTACTAGAGTGGCTTCTGAGGCAACAGTACCCGGAGCGCCATCCCTACACAGGTGCCGATCCAGGTGCTTGGGCCTGGACCGATTTGCCAGGCGGCGTGCCCGACGCGGATGATACCCCCGGCGCTCTACTCGCTCTTCATCACCTGCGTTCCGGTTATGACGCGTTTGATGGTGCAGACCATAGCTCCATAGCAAGCGGCCTCCGGTGGCTGTGCCACTTACAGAACCGGGACGGAGGTATTCCGACGTTCTGCCGGGGGTGGGGCCATCTTCCTTTCGATAGGAGCGGCGCGGACCTGACCGCGCACGCCCTTCGCGCTTTCGGCATCTGGCGGCCATCGGTCGAAGATGCCTGGTTACAAATGCTCTCACTCCGCGCATCGGGGGTGATAACCCGTTGGTTGGGCTTGCCGCTGCCCGCACTCGATGGGGTCATTGCTGCCGGCTTGCTCTATTTGCAGCGGGTGCAGCGCCGGGATGGCTCCTGGCTCCCTCTCTGGTTTGGCAACCAATACGCCCCCAATGATGAGAACCCGACCTACGGCACGGCCCGTGTCCTAGCCGCGTATCGCGACCTCGATAAGATGAACACGGAGCCCGCACGCCGCGGTGTTGCCTGGCTGCTCTCGGCCCAGAACGAGGATGGCGGTTGGGGAGGTGCGGCAGGCGTGCCGTCGAGCATGGAGGAGACGGCCCTGGCGGTTGAAGTGCTGCTGGATGCGGGGGTTGCGGCGGAGTCTGCCGTTAATAAGGGGTTAGCCTGGCTTGTCGAACAAGTGGAAGCGGGCGGCCTGCATAACCCGATGCCCATAGGTTTTTACTTTGCAAAGCTCTGGTATTTTGAGAAACTTTATCCGATTATTTTCACCGTGGCGGCCCTCGGGCGTGCCCTGAGAAAACTCTCCCACCGCTGCGAAACTGCCCGACCGACCGACAGCCCCTGAGGACTCGATTGTGGCAACCGCTGCTGAACCCCAAGCCGAGAAACGCGAGAAACGCGCCAGCACTGCTCCATTCAAAGTCGTCCCCGAAACCCGCGAACTCCGCGACCGCGTCCGCGCGGAAGCCGCCCGCTTCGGCAAGACGTTCGACCGCGCCAAGCCTTTCACCAAACAAAGCCTGCGCAGCCTGGGCGAAGAAATGCTCAAGGGCATGGGCCTGGGCGAGCAGTACCTCGGCTTCACGATGGTCTGCCTCACCAACGAGTTCTGGCGCGAGCAGGTGCAGGCCATCGACTTCAAGCGCCGGCTGTTGCTGATGCCGCACTGTTTGAAGCATGCCGAAGGCTGCCCGGCTGATTACGATGAATTCGGCCTCGATTGCCGCAAGTGCGGCGCCTGCTCGATTGCCGACTTCAAGACCAAGGCCGAAGACCTCGGCTATAAAGTGCTGGTTTCGGAAGGCACGCCGATTGTCCTGAAGATCATCGTCAGCGGTCATGTAGACGCGATTGTTGGCGTGGCCTGCCTCAACGTCCTCGAGAAAGCTCTGGATAAGATTCTGATCGCCGGCGTTCCATGCGTCGCGGTGCCCCTCTTGTCCAGCAACTGCCGCAGCACGTCGGTGGACGACGACTGGGTCAGCGAGCTTATCGACTTGCGCACGGAGCCGCCAGCGACGAAGACTAAATCTTATATGCACCTGATGCGGGCCGCTCACAAGCTATGCGAAGAGCCGGAATTGAGCCGGCTGGCGCCCCGAACGAGAGTTAAGACAATCGGCGGTGCCGGCGCTCTCATCGCCATGCCACAGAAGAACGGCAAGCCCGCCGCCGATCCGCTCGCGCTGCATGAGCACATCGCCCATGACTGGCTCGCCCAGGGCGGCAAACGTTCGCGGCCGATGATCACGCTGGCGGCTTATGATGCCCTCAAGGGTGCGCCGGGAACTGTGAGTGAGGATAAAGTCGACCTTCCCGACTCGGTCCGCCGCACCGCCTTGGCCATCGAGACCTTCCATAAGGCCTCGCTCGTTCACGACGACATTGAAGACGATGACACCTTTCGTTACGGGCGAGCGACCTTGCACCGGCAGTATGGCGTGAGCACCGCCATCAACGTGGGCGATTATCTGATCGGCCTCGGCTATCGCCTGGTGAGCCGGGAGCGCAAGGAGCTAGGCGGCGACTGCACGGCCGATATCCTCGACTGCCTGGCCAATGCCCATTTGAAGCTTTCAGAAGGCCAGGGAGCCGAGCTGCTCTGGCGCGACGCGAAAGAGAAATCGCTGACCGCACTCGATGCCCTCAAGATCTATGCCCTGAAGACGGCGCCCGCATTTGAGGCCGCTCTTTACGCAGGCGTGCGTTTGGCGGGGCCGGTCGAAAAGTACGAGAAGATGATTACCGACTTCAGCCGCCACCTCGGCGTCGCTTTCCAGATCCTCAATGACCTCAAGGATTGGGACGGCGACACCGACAACAAGTTGGTCGCCGGCCAGGATGTCCTCTCGGCCAGGCCGACGCTTTTGCTCGCTCTGGCCCTGGAAGGCTCCGCCGGTCTCGTCGAGCGCGACGAGCTGCTGTCCCTCATCGATCAATGCCAGAGAGAGGCCGCTCAGATCGGCAAGCCGGGCCACGCTCCCGAGGACATTCACGCCGAATCAACCAAGATCATCGACCGCGTGCGCCGTATCTTCCTGCAGGCCGATGTCTTCGACAAGGCGGACAAGCTGGTCCAGAAATACCGGGCCCGCGCCGAAGCCATCGCCGACGAGGTCGAACCCACGGAACTGAGAGAGTTGCTTTACTTCATGGTCGATACGATCCTCGACCGCCAACCCCCGCCACCAGTCGAGCAGGAGGCTCCGCCGCTGGTGCAGTTGTCGATATGAACATCCCTGCCGATTACGCCGGGCCCAGTTTACCAGAATTGACTTCCCTGTTTCCGCCCGCCGGCGAACTGCCCGAGTACGAGTTCGTGCCAGCCGACGAAGTGCCGCCGCCGTACCACGGTCTGCTTGTTCACGAATATCACATGACCGTTACCGTGGAGAGGTATCACGGCGACCTGGTGGACGTGCGCGTCCTCGCTGTGCATCAGGACAGGGATTCCTACGCGCGCAAGATCCTGCTGGCGCTGCACAACGGCGGCCGCGTGGTGCAATTCGGCATTGTGCGCATACAGCTTCGCCACTGCAGCGAGGCGGTTCGCAAGGAAATCGTCGCTGCAAAGACGCCGCTCGGGCGGATTCTCATTCAGCACAACGTTTTGCGCCGCATTGAGCCAACGGCGTACCTGCGCGTAATTCCGGGGACAGCCATGATGCGCTGGTTCGGGCTGGATCACCCGAAGCCGACCTATGGCCGGCTGGCGTATATTCACTGCGATGGACAACCGGCCATCGAATTGCTGGAGATCGTTGCGCCGGAGTAATTCTCCGGGCGAGTGGAATGTCTGCCATGCGGACCTTGGGCACGACAATGCAATGTCTTTGCTGCCTGGCTACCTTTCTCATGCTTCTCACAGGATGTGCGGAAGGACAAAAGCCAACGCCGCTCAAACGGTTCGACACAGAAGCTCAACCGGAGATACAAAAGAAGGATAAGGAAGCGCCGGCGGACAAAGCGAAGGTCGGCGCGCATGATAACAAGAGATAGTCGTGGACCGTAGCCGCACCGTCCTTCAGTCCCGTTTCCAGGGAGGTTCCTGTGTCGGGAATTTCTGAGCCGCCGCCCCCGCAACGCCTCGGCTTGATGCAATGGCTCATCGTCATTGTGGCCACGATTGGTTTTGCGTTTGATACCTATGCCCTTTTGACTACGCCGCTCATCGCCCGGCCGGCCCTGGCGCAATTGCTGCCCGCCGATCCGGCCACGAAAGAAGGCGCCGAAGCGATTGCCCATTGGACAGGCTACATCTTCTATGCCAGCGCTGTGTCAGGCGGAATTTTTGGATTGCTCGGCGGTTATCTGACGGACCGCTTTGGACGACGGGCGGTGCTGGTCTGGAGTATTCTGCTCTACGCTTTTTCATCACTGGCGTGTGCCTATGCGACCTCTCCCATGATGCTGCTGGTCTTGCGCTGCACCACCTTCATCGGCGTGTGCGTAGAGTTTGTGGCGGCGGTAGCGTGGTTGGCGGAACTCTTTCCCAATCCGCAGCAACGGGAGAGAGTGCTTGGCTTCACGCAAGCTTTTTCCTCTATCGGCGGCCTGATGGTTACCGGCACCTATTGGTTGGCCGAGCACTACGCGCCGGTCTGGAACGAGCATCTGGGCCATCTGCTGCCCGGTGTGGAGAGCAACAATGCCTGGCGCTGGACACTTATTTCTGGATTGATCCCGGCGTTGCCGGTCATGCTCATCCGGCCGTTCTTGCCCGAGTCGCCGGCCTGGAAAGAGAAGAAGGAACGCGGCACCCTGAAACGACCGAGTTTTGGCGAGCTTTTCCGGCCCGCATTCCGCACGACGACGCTGGTAACGACCGCAATGTTCGCCTGCAGCTTTGGAGCGGCCTTCGGGGCGATTCAGTTGACGCCACAAATGGTGCCCGGCCTAGTGCCGGAAGCGAAGGATATCCCCGCCCTGCGCAAAGAGCTGGCCTCGCTTCCAGTCGACAGCGCGGCGGCGAAGACGGTCCGCCGCGAAATCATTTCTCGGTCGCAGGCCGTCGGGCAAGTTGCAGGCAGCGTGCAGTTTTGCCAGGAGCTGGGTGGGCTGGTGGGCCGCTTTGCCCTGGCCTGGTTGGCTTTGTGGATTGTCAGTCGCCGTAAGCTCATCCAGGTTTTCCAGATCCCTGGGCTTTTGCTCATTCCTTTGGTCTACCTGTTTCCCGCCACGGGCAAATTGCCTTCCGGAAACCTGGAGGTGCTCAAGGTTGGTCTTTTTGTTGCAGGCTTCTTCACCGTGGCGCAGTTCAGTTTCTGGGGAAACTACCTGCCGCGGATGTATCCCACCTACTTGCGCGGCACGGGCGAAAGCTTCTCGGCAAACGTTGGCGGGCGCATGCTAGGCACGACCGCCGCTCTCGTCTCTACGCAGCTGGCTCCTTTCATCCCCAGTCCGATTGGGCCGCACCAGCTGGCTTACGCGGCGGCAGCCGTGGTTTTTCTTGTGTACGCCTTGGGCCTAATCTTGAGCTTCTGGCTGCCGGAGCCCAAGCAGGAGGCGTTGCCCGAATAGTCATGAAAATCGCCTACATCACCGCCGGCGCCGCCGGGATGTATTGCGGCAGCTGCATGCACGATAACACGCTGGTGGCAGCCCTGACCGCGCAAGGCCACGATGCGCTTCTCATTCCCACGTATACGCCCATCCGCACGGACGAAATCGACGTCAGCCAGAAACGCGTCTTTTTCGGCGGCATTAACGTCTACCTGCAACAGAAGTCCGCCCTTTTCCGGCACACGCCGTGGAGTCTCGATCGGCTGCTCGACGCGCCGCGCCTACTGCGCTGGGTCTCACGTTTCGCCGTCAAGACCCAGGCCGAGCAACTCGGCGACCTGACGGTTTCCATGTTGAAAGGTGAGCATGGCCACCAGGTCAAGGAAATCGAGAAGCTGGCGCACTGGCTGGCGGCGGAGGTTCGGCCGGAAATCGTCAATCTGACGAACGCGCTGCTCTCCGGGATGGTGCACGAGATCAAGCGCAAATTGGGCGTTCCCGTGCTCTGCAGTTTGCAGGGGGACGACCTCTACCTGGAAGCGCTCCCCGAGCCGTTTCGTGGCGAGTGCCTGCAACTGGTGCGCGCGCACTGCCGGGAGTTTGACGGCTTCATTGCCACGAGCCGGTATTACGCAGAGTTCATGACCGAGTACTTCGCGATTCCGCGGGAGCGCATTCACGTGGTTCATCCAGGCCTGAACCTCGCCGGCCACGGCGGCCCGCGCCCTGAAAGAAACGGGAAACCGTTCACCATCGGCTATTTCGCCCGCATCTGCCCCGACAAAGGGCTTCATATACTTGCCGATGCTTTCTGCATTCTCGCGCGCATGCCGAATGCGGCGCCGTGCCGGCTGCACGTTTCCGGCTGGTTAGGAGAGAACAACCAGCCTTACCTGGCCAAGATCCAGGACCGCCTCAAGGAAGAACGGCTGCACGAGCATTTCCTGCATGTCGAGTCGCCCGACCATCCCAGCAAGGTGCAATTCCTGCACAGCATCGATGTCCTTTCGGTGCCCACCGTATATCGTGAACCCAAGGGCTTGTACGTGCTGGAAGCCTTGGCGAATGGTATTCCCGTGGTCCAGCCCCGCCACGGCTCCTTCCCCGAACTCCTCGAAGCGACGGGTGGCGGTCTCCTGTGCAACCCGGAGGATCCAGAGGATCTGGCGCGAACCCTGAAGCAGCTTCAGGACAATGGGCCGCATGGCCATGAACTGGGCCGCAAGGGCAAGGAAGCGGTACACCGCCACTTCACCGCCGAGCGCATGGCGCGCGAGACTGCGGAGGTTTATCGCAACTATTTATGAGCGCAGTTTTTCATACCACCCGCCGCATCGAGTTCGCCGACACCGACATGGCCGGCATCGTGCATTTCGCGAATTTCTTCCGTTTCATGGAAGCGGCAGAGGTAGAGTTCCTGCGCTCGCGCGGCCTTTCGGTGTCCATGCCCTGGGACGGTAAACGGATTGGCTTCCCCCGCGTGGCAGCGTCCTGCGACTTTGTGCGGCCCGTGACGTTTCAGGATGTGGTGGACGTGGCTGTGAGCATTGTCAAAATCGGCCGCAAGTCCGTCACCTATGGCTTTGAGTTTTCCAAGGACGGGGAAGTAATCGCCCGCGGCCAGGTTAGCTCCGTATGCTGCCGCGTGCATGCGGATCATAAGCTGGAGTCTATGGAGATCCCAGCAACTTATCGTGCACGACTGGAAGGTTGTGACTAAGCTGGACTGCCTCGCGCTTCATAGCGTGATAAAATAAGCGGAGTTCAGATACGCCTTTGGGGAGGCCATGAAATGAACCGCTCCAAGCAACCGCCGCCTTCGCACGCCAACGGCGCTACCGCTGCGCCGGATGGCGTGGCCTCAAGCGAAGCCAATAACTCGCGCCTTCAGGGTCCCGGTGCTGTGGCAGTACTTGCCTTCCGCCGCGACCTGCCGCGGTTGCTGGAACAACATTCCCGGCAGTGGGTGGCATACTGTGGCGATCGACAGATGGGTTTCGCAGCCACGAAAACAAAGCTATATCAGGAACTCCTTGGCAATGGACTCGCCCGCAATGAGTTCGAGATCTTCTACGTTGAGCCTGAGATGCCGGATCCGGTTGAAATCAATTGGCCTTCCATTGGCTAGTTGCGCAAAGGGACTGCGGAGCTCCTGTGGCATTATTCCTTGACAAGTTCCCTTTTGACCGCTGGATCGACCAAACGCGTTTGCCACCCGAAGAGCACTGGTCGGATCCTCACTTCCACCGCCCACTCCTGGGACAGCGAGCATTGCGCCGAGCTCGTCTTAGAGTGGAACTCGATTTTGCCAACGATACTTTGTCCATCTGGACGCCGCAAGAGTCTTAGCGAGCGAAGACTTCTGAAACGAATGCGAGAGATGCCGTCAACGACCTATCTTGAAAACCTGGCTCGGAGAATCACGGATGGACTTCACCAATTACCTGAAGGTATCCGCGCGCGCCACAGAACTTTTCTGCATAGCCGCCAGAATGAGGATGGCGGCTTTGCTGGCCGTGAAGGCGGTTCCGATCTTTACTACACCGGTTTTGCCTTGCGTTCGCTGGCCGTCCTTGGCGGTTTGACGAATGACGTTACCGATCGGGCGGCCGACTTTCTGCGCCAGAGCTTGACGCAGCAAGCCAGCGTCGTTGACTTCTTTTCCCTTCTCTACGCCGCCTTGCTGATCCAACTCAATGGAGGGCCAGACGTTTTCTCAGCCAGTCCGCCGGACTGGCCTGAGCGTGTGGCGGCAACGCTGGAGAGCTTCCGCACGCCAGACGGCGGCTATGCCAAGACGCCGGGCAGTCATGCGGGCAGCACCTACCACACGTTCCTGGTATGCCTGACCTATCAGCTCCTGAACAAGACACTGCCGCGTTCCGAGGATGCGGTCCGGTTTGTGCGATCCCGTCAGCGCGAGGACGGCGGTTATGTTGAGATTAACCCCATGCGACGTAGCGGCACCAACCCGACGGCCGCGGCTGTTGGAGTTCTTCAGATACTTGACGCCTTAGGCTCAACGGGTGCGGTCATTGACTTCTTGATTGGTATGCCTTCGGTCGAAGGCGGCCTGCGTGCAAATGGCCGGGCTCCGCTCGCGGATTTGCTCTCCACATTTACGGGGCTTTGGACTCTTCACCAATTGGACGCCCTGAATCGTATCGAGGCACACGCCGCCCGTCGCTACGCCCAGGCACTGGAGTTGCCCGGTGGAGGCTTCCGTGGCGGCCTGTGGGACGATCAAACCGATGTTGAATACACTTTCTATGGTCTGGCCGTTCTTGCGCTCGTTGGCCCCTGAACCTGCCCGCAATGCTGCAAGTCAATCAGCTATCCAAGGACTATCCAACCCGCAGCGGCCCGCTTTCGGTGCTCAGGAATATCAGCCTCGAATTGCACCGGGGCGAGGCTCTGGCGGTCATGGGGCCCTCGGGCTCGGGAAAGAGCACGCTCCTGCACATCCTGGGAACGCTGGACCAGCCCAGCGCCGGCAGCGTACAGATCGACGGCAAGGATCCCTTCAGCCTCGCCGAGCGTGACCTCGCCGATTTTCGCAATCGGCATATCGGCTTCGTCTTTCAGGATCATTATTTGTTGCCGCAATGCTCCGTTTTGGAAAACGTGCTCATCCCGACTCTTGTGGCAAAGGACGGGGCCGCGGATACGGAGACGTGGGCGAAACAACTCCTGGAGCGTGTCGGCTTATCCGGCCGGCTCGAGCATCGGCCGGCCGAGCTGTCCGGCGGCGAACGGCAACGGGTCGCGGTGGCGCGGGCGCTGATCCGTCACCCCAGCATACTCCTGGCCGATGAGCCGACCGGCAATCTCGACCGGCATGCCGCCCTGGCGGTCGGCCAGTTGCTCCTCGACCTGCATCGGCAGGAGCAGACCGTGCTCGTGGTCGTGACCCACAGCGTCGAGCTGGCACGCAGCTTTCCACGGCAAATGGACATGTTAGACGGCGCTTTGCAGCCGGCGGGAGGGGCCAAATGACCCGCGGCCGCCTCCTGGTCCGTAACCTCTTCTATCACTGGCGCGGCAACGGCGCGGTTCTGCTTGGCGTCGCAGTCGGCACGGCTGTGCTGACCGGGGCACTCCTGGTCGGCGATTCCTTGCGCGGCAGCCTGCGCGACCTGGCGCTGGAGCAATTAGGCTGGGTTGAGTACAGCCTCGTCGGCGGGCGCTTCATCCGTCAGGAACTGGCCGGCCAGCTCGGCGCCCAGGAAATAGCTCCTGCCATTTTGCTGCAAGGCGCTGCCAGCGCGACATCCGGCGAGGCGACCCGCAGCCAGGTAGTCAGGCGGGCCGGGCACGTTAACATCCTGGGAGTGGATGATCGTTTTTGGCTTGATGGATCCCCGGAACACTATTGGGAAAAGCAATGGGCTGCAAAGACGAGCGAATGGACCCCATTGGCGCCACCAGGCGGCGATCCCTTGCCGGGCGATCCGGGCATGTGGAAATCGGACAAAAATGAGATCGTTCTTAACCAGGCCCTCGCCGTCGATCTCGGCGTCACCACGGGCGGCACGATTACCCTGCACGTTCCGAAGCCCTCTTCGGTTCCCCGGGAAACTTCGCTGGGCCGGCGCGATACGAGCGAGGTGCTGGAAGAAATCAGCTTGACGGTACGCTGGATAATCGCCAACGAAGGGCCTGGCCGCTTCAATTTGAATCCCAACCCCGCCACCCCGCGGAATGCGTTTGTGCCGCTGCTGACGCTGCAGAAGCGGCTCCATCAAGAAAAGCACGTGAATGCTTTGCTCGTCGGCCACGGATCTGCGTCGCTGCAGCAAAATCTACAAAAGCACATCACCCTGCATGACTGGGGTTTGAAGCTGCAGGCGCCGGAAACCCGGACGCAGGAGCTCTTCGACAAGCTCGACCGCAACCATGACGGTAAATTGGAGCGCAGCGAATGGCGGCGGCGGATTGCAGAAAGCCTTGCGGAGGCCGCCGACAAGAACCACGACGGCACGCTGGAGCGCGACGAGATCCTCTCCTACTATCGCGAACATCATCCCTATGTAAGCCTGGAAAGCCGGCAAATGCTGCTGGAGCCGGTGGTTGCCGACGCGGCCTTGGCAGCGGCCAAAGAAGCGGGGTTGTTTTCGGCGCCAACACTGGTCTACCTGGCCAACAAGATCTCCGACGGCAAGCAATTCATTCCTTACTCCATTGTGGCAGCGCTCGACCCTGCCTTGCCGGCCCCGCTTGGGCCGTTCCTTCCTGCGGGCGTGACCCAGGTGAAGGAGGACGAGATTATCCTGACCGACTGGAAGGAATCGCCGCTCCACGTTCAACCCGGCAGCAGCATCACGTTAACCTACTTCCGTCCAGAGATCGAAGGCCGCATTGAGGAAGCAACCCAGGTCTTCCATCTCTCTCGCCTGCTGCCGTTGCAAGGGGCCGCCAACGACCCGGACCTGACGCCTGAATTTCCGGGGATCACCGACAAGCTTGACATCAAGGATTGGAATCCGCCCTTCCCCTACGACAACAAGTTGATCCAGCCGCGCGATGAGCATTATTGGGAGCAGTACCGCACGACTCCGAAAGCTTATGTCACGCTGGTCATGGGTCAGCGCCTGTGGGGAAGCCGTTTTGGCCGGCTTACCTCGATCCGTTTCGCGCCGGCGGCAAACAGTGCCGGCCAATCGGCCGCGGATCTGACGGCCGTGGCCAACGACTTGAGCCGGCGGTTGCTTCAGCAATTGAAGCCCGAGCAGGGCGGCTTCGTTTTCGAGAACGTTCGCGAGCGCGCCCTGGCCAGCAGCTCCGGCTCGACGGACTTCGGCGGATTGTTCCTCGGCTTTAGCTGCTTCCTCATTGCCGCGGCACTACTGCTTGTCGGTCTGCTCTTCCGCCTGAACCTGGACCGGCGCGCCAATGAAATTGGTTTGCTGATGGCCACTGGATTCAGTCGCCGGGCCGTCCGCGGGCTTCTCCTTGGCGAAGGGGCTATTCTCGCCGCAGTGGGCGGCGTGCTCGGCCTGGCCGGCGCCCTGGGTTACGCCTGGTTGATGTTGAAATTGCTCGCGCATCTCTGGCCGGGCGGAGTGACGCAGTCGTTCTTACACCTGCATGCCCTGGAAAACCACGGGCTCAGCTACGTGATCGGCTACGCCGCCGCCCTGGCTGTGAGCCTCTTGACGATCTTCTGGGCAGTTCGCGTTCTGGGCAAGGTATCGGCCCGCGCTCTGCTTGCGGGAGAAACAGCGCCGTCAAGCTCGTCGGCTGGCGGTGGTTCGCCTCGGTGGAGCTTTTGGCTGAGCGGCATATCCTTCCTTGCCGCGGTCGCGTGCGTTGTTATGGGCGGCAAGCTTAGTGACCCAGAAATGCAGGCCTCTACGTTCTTCGGAAGCGGCGCTTTCCTGTTGATTGGCGGGCTTGCGGCTGCGTGGGGCTGGATGCGAACCACAGGGCACGGCCGCGTCAGGGGGCAAGGCCCTGTGGCCGTCGCGCGTCTGGGGGTGCGCAATGCCGCTCGCCATCCGGCACGCAGCCTGCTAACTGCCGGCCTACTGGCTGCGGCGACTTTTCTTATCGTGGCCGTGGAGTCGTTCTATCGCGACCCAGGTAAAGACTTCCTTGATCTGCACGGCGGCAGCGGCGGTTTCGTGCTGCTTGCGGAGTCGGACGTGCCGGTCTTTCAGGATCTCAACAGCGAACGCGGGCAGGACGAGCTGAATATTCCGGACAAGGCCCGCAGCCTGCTTGCGGACGTGAAGATCTACCCCTTCCGCGTCCACGCCGGGGACGATGTCAGTTGTCTGAACCTCTACCAGCCGCGCCGGCCGCGCCTGCTCGGCGTGCCCCGTCGCCTGGTGGAGCGGGGCGGCTTCGAGTTCAAGGAATCCGAAGCGCGTACCACCGAGGAGCGCTCCAATCCCTGGCTGCTGCTGGAGAAGCCGCGCGATGACGGCGCCATCCCCGTGATCGGCGAAGCCAACACCGTGGCATGGATCCTTCATAGCGGCCTGGGCAAGGAACTCGCCGTGCAGGACGAACGGGGGGGCGACGTCAGGTTGCACATTGCCGGTCTCCTGCAAAACAGCGTGTTTCAAAGCGAGCTTCTTCTCGCCGATGCCAATTTCCTCAAGCTTTATCCGCGCGAGGAAGGACACAGCTTCTTCCTCATCCAGACTCCACCGGAGCGTGCGCCGGAAGTACGCAGCGCTCTGGAGACGGCCCTGGCGGACCATGGTTTGACCGTCACGCCTGCCGCTCAGCGACTTGAGGCGTACCTGGCAGTGGAGAACACCTATCTATCAACATTCCAGGCCCTGGGCGGACTGGGCTTGGTGCTCGGCGCACTCGGCCTGGCGGTGGTTCTGCTGCGCAGCATCGGGGAGCGGCGCGGCGAATTGGCTTTGTTGCGCGCGCTGGGCTTCCGCAACTCCACCTTGGCTTGGCTTGTACTGGCAGAGAACAGTTTCCTGCTCGTTCTCGGCCTAGTTCTCGGTAGCGTGGCGGCTCTGGTTTCGGTAGCGCCGCAGGTGCTCGCCGGTGGCGGCGAAGTGCCCTGGCTGCAACTCCTGGGTTTGCTGGCTGCCGTTCTACTTGTAGGATTGGCAGCAGGGGCGTGCGCCGTCGCCGCCACTTTACGCGCGCCCTTGTTGACTGCTTTACGACGTGCGTGATCAATCAAGTTAAGGAGCCAATATGGAATCCAGAATCTGGATGTTTTTCGTCGCCCTGGCGGGTCTCTCCTGGGGCGTCTATGTTCCGCTGATCGCCCAGGGCGGTAAGCTGCTGAAGAGCTCTTACGGGTCGTTTCTCTGCGTCGGCGTCGCCTATTTCCTGATTGCCGTGATCTACCCGCTGGTCGTCTTCTGGCTGCGCGGGAAGATGCCGCAATGGAACGCAACCGGTATCACTTTTGCCACGCTTGCCGGCGTTGCGGGCGCCTTGGGCGCGCTCTGTGTGATCTTTGCCACCTTCGAATATAAGGGCCCGCGCATTTACGTTGCCCCGGTGATCTTCGGTCTGGCGCCGCTCATTAACACCGTCGTCAGCCTGTTCTGGCATCCCGACAAAGCGCCTCTGCACTTTGGCTTGCCGGAAACCTCTCCTCACTGGACGCTTTACGTCGGCATCATCCTGACCGGACTTGGCGCCGCCCTGGTGCTCTACTCCAAGGAGTCCGCGGAGTCGCCCGCTCACGCCGGCAAGGCAACCCAGGTCGCCGCCGTTTCCGTGCCGGCACCGCATCACTAGGAGAGATTTTCAACTGCGGATTATTCGATGAGCCCCGAAGAAGCCATGGAACGCATCAACACCACGCTCGCCCATGCGTGGATGGTGCGCAATTTCCTCAAGCACGCCGACGAGGTCCAGGACGACGAGGAGATGCTGGAAGTGCACCGCATGATCTTCGACTACATCCGGGCCGTCGAGCCGAGCTACGAACGTAAGGACGCCAGGGAGTACGTTCGTCGCGCAGAGGGGAAGCTGGCCAAACTGCGACGCGTGACGGAATACTTCGCGCGAGATTATCAGCGCATTTCGACGCATACGAACTTCGAGATGGCGGCGAGGTCGCTCTCAGGCTGTGTGCAGGAGATTGAACGGATTCTTTCGACAATGCGAAATGCACCCGGTACGGAATGCGGCCCGGAAAAGCAGCAATAACGTCGCGTATGCGCCGGTCCAGGGTTACAATATATGTGGCCTCAACATTGTAAGGAGGCGCCGCATGAATACGGTCGAAAACACGGTTGGTGGAACGATGCGCGAGGGTCGCATCGTTCCGGATCGACCCATGAACTGGCCGGAAGGCACGCGCGTCATGATACAGCTCATGCCAGAAGGTCATTTGGTGGAAGGCGTTTGGCCGGCGGACGGCAGTCCGGAGGGAGAGGCCGAGATCCTCAGACGAATGGAAGCAGAGGCTGGTGATCTTCCGACGGAGGAAGAGGCAGCGGCTTTTGAGGCGGCCCTCAAGGAAGTAAGGCAGACTGGCGCACAAATCTCGAATAACAAGAAGGCACGGCGGCCATGAGGCGCTGTCTTCTGGATACCGGCAGTGCAAGCGACTATATTAACCGCCGCCGCGGCGTCTATGCGAAGGCCCAACAAAGAAAGGCCTCAGGAGATCATATCGGCATCTGCCCTCCTGTCCTGGGAGAATTATGGGCTGGCGTCGAGTTGAGTGCCACACGCGATAAGAACCGAGTACGCCTGCTACGGGAACTCCCTCGGCTTGCCCTCTGGCCATATGACAAACCCGCGGCATTCGAGTTCGGCCGACTTTTTGCTCACTTGAAAAGCATTGGTCGCCTCATGCAGAAGATCGATATTCAAATTGCTGCTGTCGCCTTGACGGTTGGCAATTGCGTGGTGATCACGAAAGATAGCGACTTCGCGGCAATTCCTGGATTGCAAATCGAAGATTGGTCTGGTCCATAAGCAGCAATTGCTTATCTCCTTCGTACCCAATCCTCACGCGAATATTTTTCTGCGACCAGCTTGCGGACCAGCTCCTCCGGCCACGTCGTTAGGCTGAAGTCGGCTTGCCAGGCCGAGCGCAGCCGCCGTTTCAATTCAGGTGCTTTCACGGGGAGATTCATGAGGAAGTCCCCATGCTCTCGTTGCCTTCGATAGCCCGGTTGACGTGACGGCAGGCGCAGATATCGGCTCACGAGGGCAAGGTCGAAGTCATAGAGAATCGTGCCGTGATGCAGCAGGTGATGGCGTTTGCGTTGCTGCGCATTGCCTGAAAATTTGCAGCCGTCTATAGCCAGATCGCTGATGCCCGCCCGTTCCATTCCAGGAGACAGGTCGGACATTGCATCACGAATGCGGTCCAGGACAAAGGCGTAGGAAGGCCGAATCTCGAGGAGTTCGGGAGCACGGCTGTAGCTCAGGACAAGAGTGAAGCAAAGGCATCCCCGCCCTAATAGCACTGTCCCGCCGCCGCTCGAACGACGGAGAATCGGAACGCCATCGGCCCGACAGGCCAATTCATCCACCTCATGGGGGAGGCGGCAACCTGCCCCAAGAATCACTACCGGGCGGTCCGATTCCCAAAGCCGCAAGAGCTCTGCATTGTGTTCGGCACTTAACAAGAGCGCTTCATCAAGCGCCAAGTTCTCCGGCGCACCAGACAAGGTCAAATCCAGGAACTGCATGGCTCCTTGATTATAAAGACGAATGCCACGGCTGCGCGGACCGTGGCATTCCGAAGTGCATGCATTAATCGATTCCCAGGACGTTCATCTGAACTCCGCCGCGTACTCCTTGTTAAGGAGAATCACATAGACCAGCGCGCAATAACCTCCGCCAACGATGATGCTGGGAATGGTCATTGGAAGCCCTTTGAGGTTGATAAGGGCGCCCAAGCCGGCCAGGGCGCCAAGGATCAAAGTCAGGATGCGTCCCCACTGACGCCGATTCATCACGCCGATGCCGGCCAAAATACTGGGTACGGCGAAGAGCATAATACAGACGCCCACAACGGCGCCAAAACCGGCAAGGAAGCCTCCACCGACTTGACCAATCTGTTGGGCTTGTTTGACTTGTTCCGCGTCCAGCCCCTGGGGAGCGGGCGCGCCTGCAGCGAGATCTCCAAAGAGCTTTCCAACGAAGGCTCCGCCTATCATGAAAAGCAAACCACAAACCAGTTGTAATCCGCCAAAGATGAATTTGATAACCGCGATTGCCGTCACGGCGCCGCTCTTGCGTACTGGCCGATCAAATTCATCCGCCGCCATTTCTTCTGGACTCATGCTCACTCCTGCTAAGACGAAACATCGACTCGCCTCGTCCCGGGCGGGGCAACCGACGCATCTGCAAAAATCCCGCATTTGTTGTAGGGTTGCGGGGAGTCTAAACGAACTACGTGGGCCTTTCAAGCAGTTAGCTTCACGGATTTGTTCCCCGCCATGTAAAATGAATCTTCTTCATCGGCTTTACCGGATAATCCGTACTTCGTCACACTTAGCGAATCGCACGGATATTCCGTCACTACGCATTGGAAGGGTCCATGACCGTCTCCTCTACCTTTGCTTCCCTGGTGGAAAGCGACTTTGCCTTCTACGAGGTTCAAACCGACGCTGCCGGGCCCGCTGGGCGATTGCCGTTCACAGAGGAATTGCTCCTTAACTCTCCCAGCGGCGACCTCTTCGGCTGGAGCATGGACGCCGGCATGGGTTGGAATCCAGTCGAACTGGGGCGCAAGGAGTTCCTGATCCTTAGCACGCAAGGCGGCATCCGCGCTGCCGATGGCACGCCGATCGCGCTGGGTTACCACACCGGCCACTGGGAAGTCGGACTGCTGATGAAGGCGGCCGCGGAGGAACTGCGGGCCTTGCAGGGCATCCCGTTCGCCGGTTTTGTGACTGACCCGTGCGACGGGCGTACCCAGGGCACGACGGGCATGATGGACAGTCTGCCGTACCGCAACGATGCGGCTCAGGTGTTTCGCCGGCTGATTCGCTCGCTGCCGACCCGGCAAGGCGTGCTCGGAGTGGCGACGTGCGACAAAGGGTTGCCAGCAATGATGATGGCGCTGGCTTCCATGCATGATCTACCTTGCGTTCTCGTGCCGGGCGGGGTTACCTTACCGCCGGCGGATGGGGAAGACGCCGGCAAAGTGCAAAGCATCGGTGCACGCTTCGCGCATGGCCAAATCACGCTTCAGGAAGCAGCGGATCTGGGCTGCCGGGCCTGCGCATCGCCGGGCGGCGGCTGCCAGTTTCTGGGAACGGCTGCAACTTCTCAGGTGGTCGGCGAAGCGCTCGGCCTGTCGCTGCCGCATTCCGCGTTGGCGCCCTCCGGGCAGCCGATTTGGCTCGATATGGCCCGGCGCTCCGCACGTGCCCTGGTGCAATTAAGCAATCGCCGTCTGAGTACGCGGCAGATTCTCACCGAAGCAGCCGTGCGGAATGCCATGGCGGTGCATGCCGCCTTCGGTGGCTCGACCAACCTGTTGTTGCACATTCCGGCCATCGCCTATTCCGCCGGGCTACGCCGGCCCTTGGTGGAAGACTGGATCGACATCAATCGCAAGGTTCCCAGGCTCGTTGACGTGCTGCCCAACGGGCCGGTTGGCCATCCGACTGTGCGTGTCTTTCTGGCGGGCGGGGTGCCGGAAGTCATGCTGCATTTGCGGCAACTTGGGTTGCTCGACGAGAGTTGCCTCACAGTTACCGGCGAGCCGCTGAGCAGGACACTCGATTGGTGGGAAAAGTCCGAACGCCGCCGGCGCTTGCGCGATGTGCTCGAGCGCAAGGATGGAGTGAGCGCGGAAGATGTGATTATGAGTCCCGAACAAGCCAAGGCGCGAGGCTTGACCTCGACCGTGACCTTCCCGCGCGGCAACCTTGCCCCCGAAGGATCGGTGATCAAGAGCACGGCCATCGATCCGAGCGTTGTCGATGGCGACGGCGTCTATCGCAAGACCGGCCCGGCAAGAGTTTTCACCAGCGAGCGCGCGGCCATTGCGGCCATCAAGACCAGCGGCCCGGGACGGCTCAAGGCCGGAGACATTCTTGTCCTCATCTGCCGCGGGCCGATGGGCGCCGGCATGGAAGAGATCTACCAGATCACCTCCGCCCTCAAGCACTTGAGCTTCGGCAAACACGTGGCCGTTCTCACCGACGCCCGCTTCTCCGGCGTCTCCACGGGCGCCTGCATCGGCCACATCGGTCCTGAAGCCCTCGCCGGGGGACCCATCGGTAAGCTGCACGACGGCGACCTGATTCAAATCATCATCGATCGTAACCGGCTGGAGGGAAGCATCGATCTGGTCGGCACAGGCGAACTCGTGGCCGGCCCGGACAAGGGACAGCAAATTCTCGCAGAGCGACCGCTCCGGGGCGACCTGGCGCCGGACCCAAACCTGCCTGCCGACACCCGTCTCTGGGCCGCCCTGCAGGGAGTCAGCGGCGGCACCTGGGGAGGATGCGTGTTTGATCCCGATGCCATCTGTTCTGCGCTCGCGAAGAAAATAACCGCAACGACTTAACCGCCTCTCGCGCAAGACATTACGTCGATTCATTGCATTCGTTGCATTGCACGGGGACATGTCGCATGCAATGCAACGAAACCCAACGCTTTTTCGCTTCTTATCCCTGCGCTGTGCCGGTTGCTCGTCCCTGGTAAAATGAGAAAAAAGGAAGTGCCGATGCCGCCGATGACGGCGACCCAATCTAGCCTCGAAAGCTTGAAGGATGTAACCCGGCTGGTGCAGAAGGCCGAGGGGTTTCACCCTCTGGTGGCTGCGCTCCAGAACGGGCATGGCGCCACCGTGGACGGCGCCTGGGGCTCGTCGAGCGCGCTCGTCGCTGCGGCACTGGGACTGCACGCGCCACGGACCCTGTTGGTGGTGATTCCTTTCCCGCGTGACGTCGATGGCTGGACCGAAGATCTGGCCAGCTTTGCCGGTGTCCGCCCCGTTGTCTTTCCGGCCTGGGATAACCTGCCCACTGAGGAGACACTTCTCGACGAAGTAGCAGGCCAGCGGCTGCGCGTGCTGAGACAACTGGAGTCCAGCGAGCCGCCGCGCTATGTCCTGACCACGATCCAGGCGCTGACGCAACCAGTCCCCGATCGCGCCAGGCTTGTCCAGCAACGCCGACGGCTACGCGTCAAGGAGCAAGTCGATCCGGATGCCCTGGCCGGTTGGCTGGTCGAGCACGGCTTCAAGCGCACGGAAGTCGTGGAGTTGCCCGGCGAGTTCAGCCGTCGCGGCAGCGTGCTGGATGTGTTTTCACCGGATGCGGACGCACCCTGCCGGCTCGACTTCTTCGGCGACGAGATCGACGAAATCCGGCAGTTTTCGCCGCTCACGCAACGCAGCACCGGCGAGGCAATGCCAGGCATCGAAATAACCAGCGCCGCTCTGGAACCTCGGCCGGCCGGCAATGGCGATGGAAAACCGCAGCCGGTCCTTCATACCGGCCATCTCTGTGACTATCTGCCGGCCGATGCCTGGACCGCCCTTGTCGAACCGGACGACCTTACCGAGCAAGGCAAGCATTACCTCGAACGCGTCACTGATCCGCGCGGGCTGTTCTCGGTGCCGGGAGTTTTTCAACAGCTGCTGCGTTTTCCGAATGTGCGCATCTCGGCGATGCCGTCGCCCTCCGTGGAAGCCTCGTGCCACCTGCGAGTCGAATCGGTGGAGCGCTTCAGCGGCGATGTCACCAAGCTGCGCGATGAATTGGACAGCACCACGGCCGGCGACCGCGTGGTGATCGCCTGCCACAACGAAGCGGAAAGCAAGCGCCTTGGCGAGGTGCTGGCCGCCGGTCAGCTGGCCCAATCGGACCGGCTGCGGCTGGTGACCGGCCGTGTGCGGGCCGGCTTTCGCATGGTGGATGCAGGCGTCGTTGTCCTGAGCGACCATGAGCTATTCCACCGCGAAGACGTGCGCCAGGTGTTGCCGCGCCGCCGGCTGGAATCGCGCGCTATCGACAGCTTCCTGGATCTGGCGGAAGGCGACCTGGTCGTGCACGTCGCGCACGGCATCGCCCGCTACCGCGGCATGCAAGTCCTGGAGAAGAGCGGGCACTTTGAAGAACATCTAATCCTCGAGTTCCGCGAGGGCACGCGGGTTTATGTGCCGGCATCGAAGATCGACCTGGTGCAGAAATACGTCGGGGGCGCCAAGACTGAGCCGGAACTTTCCAAGCTGGGAGGCACCGCCTGGCAGCACAAGAAAGCCAAGGTCGAATCGGCCGTGCTCGACATGGCCAGCGACATGATCGAGCTCCAGGCGCTGCGCGAATCCAAGCCCGGCCTGGCTCTGCCGCCCGACAGCGACTGGCAAACGGAGTTCGAAGCGGCCTTCCCGTACGAGGAGACGCCCGATCAGCTCACGACGCTCGGCGAGATCAAGCAGGACATGCAACGCTCCCGCCCGATGGATCGCCTCATCTGCGGCGACGTCGGCTACGGCAAGACGGAGTTAGCGATCCGGGCCGCCTTCAAGACCATCGACAATGGCAGGCAGGTGGCGCTGCTCGTGCCCACCACGGTCCTGGCCGAACAGCATTACCGCACGTTCAGTCAGCGCCTGGCCGAGTTTCCCTTCGTCGTGGAAGGGATCAGCCGTTTCCGCACGCACGGTGAGCAGAAGCGCATCCTGGAACGGCTTTCCCAGGGCGGCATCGACATCATCATCGGCACGCACCGGCTCATCAGTGCCGACGTGCAGTTCAAGGAACTGGGTCTGGTCATCATCGACGAGGAGCAGCGTTTCGGCGTCGAACACAAGGAGCGCCTCAAGCGCCTGCGCCAGACCGTGGACGTGCTCACGCTCACAGCGACGCCGATCCCGCGCACGTTGCACCTGGCCTTGCTGGGCATCCGCGATATCAGCAACCTGGAGACGCCGCCGGCGGACCGCCTCGCCATCGAGACGCGCATCGCCCGCTTCGATAAGGAATTGATCCGCCATGCGATCCTGCGCGAATTGAATCGCGACGGTCAGATCTACTTCGTCCACAACCGCGTGTACAACATCAAGGAGATCGCGAGCAAGCTGCAGAGCATTGTCCCGGAGGCCCGTATTGTCGTCGGCCACGGCCAGATGCCGGAACATGAGCTGGAACAGGCCATGGTGAAATTCGTGCGCCGCGAGGCGGACATCCTGGTGGCCACGACAATCATCGAGAGCGGTCTCGACATTCCCAACGCCAACACCATGTTCATCAACCAGGCCGACAACTATGGCCTGGCGGATTTGCACCAACTCCGGGGCCGTGTGGGCCGGTACAAGCATCGGGCGTACGCCTACATGCTGCTGGACGCCGACCGGGGAATCACCCCGACCGCCGCGCGCCGCCTGAAGGCCATTGAAGAATTCACCGAACTCGGCGCCGGCTTCAAGATCGCCATGCGCGACCTGGAGATTCGCGGCGCCGGCAACATTCTCGGCACGCAGCAGAGCGGGCACATCGCGGCGGTCGGTTACGAGCTGTATTGCCAGCTTCTGGAAAATGCCGTCCGGCACCTCAAGAATCAGCCGTCGCGCGCCCCGCTGGAAGTGACCATCGATCTTCCCTGGCGTGCCTTTCTGCCGCACGATTACGTGGCGGGCCAACGCTCGCGCATCGAGGTGTATCGCCGGCTGGCGCGCATTCGCCGGCTGGACCGCTTGGAGGACTTCCGCCAGGAATTACGCGAGCGCTTCGGTCCCTGGCCGGAGCCGGCAGAATGGCTGCTGCGCATGGCGGAGCTGCGGCTGCTGGCGGCGCGCTGGCATATCGCCACCGTCCATCTCGAGGAAGTCTTTGACAAAAGCGTTGGCCCACTGGATGTGGTGCTCGGTTACCGCAACCCGCGCCGAATCAAGCGCCTCGCGGAGCAAAGCCGCGGCCGCCTCCGCATTGTCGACCAGAACAGCGCCTATTTCCGTCTCGCTCCCAGGGAGACCGAGCCGGAGGTTCTCTACGCCCGTCTTAAAGATCTCTTGCGTTTGCCCGTCCCTTCGCTATAGTCCTCACCCCTCGCGATAGACGCCCAGGGAACGCGCCTTGGTTGGCAAGAGCAAAAGGGGCCGGAAATGTTGCGCAAATTGCGGCGTGCCTGCGATTTCCAGCGGATCTGCACACGGACGCCGTTCTTATGGACGGCCACGGTGCTCCTGAGCGCCGGCTGCGCCTCGTTTGACACGTGGCATTTCGGACCAAGCAACGAAGCCTCGCCCGCCGTCAAGCCGGAGGTCTTTCAATCCCAGCCGCTGCCGCCGCCTGAAAAAAATATTCCGAGCGTGTCGCGCTCACAGAAACCGGAAAAGGAACCGCCGGGGCGCAGCACCAGCTCCTTGCTTGACCAGGTTTCCTACACCGTGCCCGCGCTTAGCAATGGCGAGGTGGCGGCGCGGATCCGGGCCACCGTCAATGGCGAGCCGATCCTCGATGAGGAAGTCCGCGGCGCCATCTATCCGTTCCTGATCGCGTCCCGGGATTGGCCCGAGCCCGAACGGAGTCAGAAGCGGGCCGAGATTTTTCGGCAGCAGCTCCAGCACCTCATCGAGCGCGAGGTGGTCCTGCAGGACATGTTCGGCAAATTGCGAGAACGGCCCATGATTCTCGACAAGTTGAAGGAAGCGGCCGGCAAGGAATTCGACAAGAAAATGCGCGAAAACCGCAAGCGCTTGAAGATCAATTCCGAGGACGAATTCAAAGCCTATTTGCATGCCCAGGGCATGACCGTCGAAAGCATTCGCCGCCAGATCGAGCGCGAATTCATGGCCATGGAATACATGCGCAACCGCCTCATTCCGATGCTGGATCGGGCGGTCACGCTGGAGCAGATCGTGGAATATTTCCAGAAGCACCCGGAAGAATTCACGGCCCAGGACAGCGTCGTCTGGCACGATATCTTCATCGACGCCGGCAAATATCCCAGCCGCGATGCCGCCTTGCAAGCGGCCCAGGCCGTGGTCGCCAAGGCCCGCCAGGGGGAGAATTTCTTGCAACTGGTCGCCCAGTTCGACAACGGCGACAGTTCCTATCGCCACGGTGAAGGCACCGGCCGCCATCGCGGCGAGATCAAGCCGCCCGAGGCCGAGCCTTACCTTTTCAAGATGACCGAAGGCGAGATCGGCCCCATCGTGGAGCAAGCCAACGGTTACCACGTCATTCGCCTGGTCAAGCGCGAATTCGCCGGCATCAAGCCGCTGGACGAGAAGATTCAGAAGGCGATCCGCTCCAAGATGGAAGGCGAGGTGTGGGAACGCGAGTACAAGCGGATGCTGGCGGAGCTGAAACGCAATGCTTCGATTGAGATTTCGACAGGAACTCCCTAAGGGGTCATTGGTCTTTCGTCATTCGTCATTCGCCGAGCGAATGACGAATGACCAATGACCACTACGACTATGACTTTCCAGAGGCAGGAACTGCCGTGGAAGTCACGGGCGTCGTCACAGATGTTTCCATCTGTCCAATCAGCGTCTTGATTCCCTTGCACAAATTATTAAACTGGTTCTGCACGGCGTCGCGCTCGCTGGTGCGCAGGGCCAGTTGTTGCTTGAGATTGTCCCGCTCCTTGACGACGGCCTGCAGCTGATCGACTTGCTGGCTGAGCTGGGCCCGCTCTTCTTCCACACTGGTCAGTTTCTTGCGTAACTGTTCGCGCACGGCGATGGACGCCTTGAAGTCGTCCTCCAGCCGGGCGATCTTGGTCTCCAGGGCCCGGATGCGTTCGGCATTGGCGCCATTTCCTGCGCTCTGGGCACAACCCCACACTCCCAGTGAACCGACCACCAGCAGCAAGATAACGAACTTGCCTTGACTCATCGTTGGTTACTCCTCGAAGCAGGTCAGGGAGAAATACCGCATACGGTTGCTCTGACCCGGGCCCATGATCGGATAAGCGGAATATTCCGGAAAACCCAACGGCACAGCGTGGCGGCGGGAGCCAAAGGCCTTGCGCCTTTTCCCCAGCCGCCGCGACCGGCCATCTACTATGTCGGCAGGAGAAAGCCCCTATCTTGAGCGGTCCTGGCAGAAACCCCATCTTGCTCAGGCGGTAGGGCTTAAGCCGTCACCAGCTTCAGTCCCAGGACATGGGCGAGCCTGTCGGCCGTGGCAAGGCGAATATCTCGTTCGCCAGACAGGAATCTTGAAACCATGATCTGAGAAACGCCGGCTTCCTTGGCGAGTTGATAACTGGTTTTGGGACTGTGTTTCATGGCTTTTTTCAAGGAGTCGCTTAGTGACCGCGGCAGTGCCGGTCGAGGCGACGGCGGAAACTCGGCATGGATCATGTCGCGCAGGCTCTTATCGCGCGCGACTTGCTCCCGCGTTAACTTTCCGGCTCGAAAGACGCGTTTCCAAACTTTCTTGGCCATGTCATTTCTTCCTTTTCCGTTTGCGTTCTGGGACTTCATAGGCAGTGATTACGCGGATAGTATTTTCCGCAACCTCTTCGTAAACGACGATGATATGGCGTCCATCAGGCGTATATCCCCATACTGCCGGCAATCCGGTAGATTTGCTCGTCCCTTCACTCGTTGGGTTCTTAAGCACATGCTCCGCATCCTCAATGGTCAAATCGTGTTCAGCGATATGCTCAACATTGCCCTCCGGATCAGCTTCGTCATCCTAGAGAAAGCTCCACAACTCCATGACAATCCCTCTTGCATAAGATAGATGACCAAGCGGTAGTAGTCAACTGACTAGGTGCCGGGCGATCAAGGGAGGTCGGGCGGAAAACCCATCTCTCAAAAAATTGCTGTTTGCCTATTGACAGCCTCCGACACTGTGTAGTAGCATTGTCAACTACAGCTTGTAGGAAGCGTAATGGGAGACTTCCATGGTGGAGCCGCGCCAGTCATCGCTGGGCGAGAACGAGCTGGATCTCTTGAAGATGCTGTGGGAACACGGTCCGGGTACGGTGCGCGAAATCAACGCCTGGTCGCGCCGGCAGGGCCGCCGCTGGGCGTATACCACCGTCCTGACGATGTTGCAGCGTCTGGAAGCGAAGGGCTTCGTCAGCAGCGACAAGAGCGGCATGGCGCATGTGTTCCGGCCGATGGTCACGCGCGACAAACTGCTGCGGCAGCGTCTCAAGGACCTGGCCAATGAACTTTGCGGCGGCATCGCCACGCCGCTGATGCTGGCCCTGGTCGAGCAGCAACGCTTCACGCCCGCGGAGATCAACCAGTTCCGGCAATTGCTCGATCAACTCGAGGGCAAGAGAAAAAAAGAGTGACGAGTGACAAGTGACGAGTGACAAGTCACTCGTCGCCAGTGGGTTTCGCATGCTTTGGTGGCTTGGACAAAACCTGGTGACTGCCGCAGTTCTGGCCTGCGTGGTCGCGGCGCTATGCCGGTTAGGGCGTTTTCGCCCCGCCGTGAGCCACGCCCTTTGGCTTGTGGTACTGCTGAAATTGCTGACGCCGCCGCTCGTCTTCTGGCCGTGGGCCGTGCCGGAATGGCTACCGCCGGAGCGCGGGGCTGCAGCGTCCGTGGAGTATTTCACGGTGTCCGAGGCGGAGCTGGCCCGTTCCCCCAGGCGAACCGAAGTCACGGCTGCGCCGCTGGGTTCCGTCGAGAGCTTGCCCGTGATCACGGGCGCGCTCACCGATGAGGCGCCAGCTTTGGTGAGCCCGGTGGTCGCCGTGCCATGGTGGCAAAGCCCCCTGCTAGGCAGCAGCCTTGTGTGCATCTGGCTGGCGGGCACGGCCCTTGTAGCCCTGGCACAGTCTGTCCGAATCCTGCGTTTCCGCGGGCTTTCGGCGCACGGCAAGCGGGCTCCGCGCTGCCTGGTCAGACAGGTGGACGACCTGGCCGGCAGGCTGCACGTGCGGCCGCCCATCACCCGGCTGGTGTCGCGCCTGAGCTCGCCGTTCGTTTGGGGGCTCGGCCGGGCGAAGCTCCTGTGGCCGGCCCTGCTGATGCATGCGCTGCCGGCCCATTGCCGGCGCAGTGTGATCGCGCATGAATTGGCTCATCTGCGGCGGCGCGATCACTGGGTGAGTTGGCTGGAGATCATCGCCGCCTGTTTGTGGTGGTGGAATCCGCTTTTCTGGTACGTGCGCCGGCAGCTTCGGCTCAATGCGGAGCTGGCCTGCGATGCCTGGGTCATCGGCACCCTCCCCGAAGAGCGCCGCTCTTACGCCGAGGCCCTGATTGAAGTGACGCAACATGTTTCGCAGACGGCCGCGCCCGTGCCCGCGCTGGGTATGAATGGCAGCGCCCGTCAGGTTTTTGAGAGGAGATTGACAATGATCATGCGCGACCATATTCCCCATCGTATGCCCTATGCAGGCGCCCTGGCCATCACCCTCTTGGCGCTGCTGGCCATTCCGGGCTGGTCCCAGGTTCAGCGGCAAAAGCCCGACGCCGCGCCCCGGCAGGACAGCAAGGAGTTGAATATTGAACTCGTCTATCCGGCGAAGGATCTGACGATTCCCGTCGAAATCAAGCCGACCGCGACGGCAAAGTTTGATCAGGAGATCGTTCTGCAACTCGCGGAAGACGTGGCGGCGGACCGGTCCGTTTCGGACGCCGAGCGTGAAAAACGGCTGCAAGCGCTGGAACAGCAGATCCAGAAGCTGCTCAGGGAAGTGCAAGCCTTGCGCAAGAACTCAAAACCGGCTTTGAGTCCGCCGCATGTTGACGCAGCAGACGTCAGGCTCAAGGCTGCAAGGACCCTTGGCGCCCTGCAAATCAGCTCGCCAAAGCCCGCGGACTTACGGCGTATGGCGGTGTACTACGAACTAGTGGCTGCGAAGCAGAATCCGCGCGTGGTTAACCTGGCCCGCAGCACCTATAACCTTCCTCATGACAAGGCCGAAACCTTGGCCGCCTTTTTGCGCGAGCACGTCAAAGCCAAGGTTCTGGAGACCAAGGTCGAAGGCGATAGCCTGACGATCACCACGACCCCTGAGACACAAAAGGCCCTGGAGGGATTGATGGCCTTGATCCAGGGCAAGTCCGCCGCCGCGGACCCGAGAAAGCCAACTACCACGGCGCCGGACGCCGGCACGGTGTTACTCGGCGGCCTCAAGCGGCTGAACGAGGCTGCCACGCTAAAAGACGATATGGCGCAGCAGCTCTACCTGAAGGCAAAGTCGACGGTTGTGCAGCCAGAGAAAGTCAAGAAGCCCTGATGACCGCGCGAATCTTCTGCACCAGCCCGAAGCGCCAGCGAGGGCCTCGCTTGCGCTTCGGGCTGGTTCCGAGAGCACTACCCTACCCTTTGAGAAACGCGTTCGCCGTGGCCGTAGTTTGTTCATCGTCATTGTCGTGAAGCGCGGCCAGGTTTTGGCGAATGCGGCGGCTTGCCAGCCTGAGGAAATATTTCCCCGCAGCGATGTCCCGTTTGACATCTGCGCCGTCACCGTTGCCGTGGCTTAGCAAGCTGTCCAGGCGACTGAGCGTGCAACTGGCTGCGTAGAGGTCGCAGGCGGCATCGGCAATCCGCTCCTGCACATATTGCCGCTCCAGAATGCCTTCGCGATGGCGCGTGAGCATGCTCTGCACCGCCCGGCCGAATTCGTTGACGCGCTTGCCGAGTTCGTGCGCTTCCGCGCGCAGCCCGGGAGCATTCACAGGCACCTGCGGCGTCCAGACGCGCGCTTCGACTTGCTTGCGGCCGAATCCCCATAGCTTCGTGAAATCTCGGAAGGGATGCGACAGGGCATTCTTCACGCCCAGCAGCACGTCCGCCACCGGTTTCATGCCGACCATGGCGATGAAGGCGCGCAGCACGTCATTGGCGCCCTCGCCGATCTGGTTGATGCGGGCATCGCGCATCATGCGTTCGTACGGTTCATTGGCGAAGTACGCCTGGCCGCCGTAGATCTGCATGGTGTCGTTGACGACCTGCCACAGGGCATCCGTGGACCAGACCTTCAGCATGGCGGTCTCGAGCATATAGTCCTCGGCGCCCCGGTCGATGAAGGCGGCGCACTGGCTGACGGTGGCATCCATGGCAAACACCTGGGCGGCCATGAAGGCGATTTTCTTCTTGACCAGTTCGAATTCGCCCAGTTTCTGCTTGAACTGCACGCGCGTGTTGGCGTGCTGAATGGAGGCGCGCAGGCAGACCCTGGCGACGCCCGTGCAGCTCGCGCCGAAGGTGGTGCGTCCGAAATCGAGCACGGTGAGGGCAATGCGCAGCCCCTTGCCGACCTGGCCGAGCACGTTTTCCGCCGGCACCAGCATGTTATGAAACGCCAGCCGCGCTGTGGCCGTACCGCGAATGCCGCACTTGGGCATGCGGGCCTCCGCAACCTCAAACCCAGGCATGTCGGGCATCACCAGGAAGGCGGTGACCTTGCTGTCGCTGCTGCCCGGCACGGGCGTGCGCGCCATGACGGTAAGCACCTGGGCAATGGCGCCGTTGGTGATGTAGCGTTTTTCGCCGTTGAGGATGTACGTCTTGCCATCCACCGCCGGCGTGGCCGTGGTCTGGACATTGCCGGCATCGGAGCCGGCTTGCGGCTCGGTCAAGGCGAAGGCCGCCAGTTGCCGGCCGTTTGCCAGGCCGGGGAGCCAACGGCGTTTTTGCGCGTCGCTGCCGAACAACAGCAAGGCGCGGATGCCGATGCTATGATGGGCGTTGACGAAGACGGAGGTGCCGGCGTCGCGGGCGCCGATGATCTCCATGACGCGGGCATTGCCGAGCTGCGAAATGCCCTGGCCGCCGTATTCGCGCGGCACCGTCATGCCGAGCACGCCAACGTCGCCGAGCCCGGTAACAACTTCCGGGGGAATCTCTGCATTGCGGTCAATGGCCGCGGGATCCATTTTCTCGTCGGCGAAGCGGCGGACGTCGGCAAGGATCTTGTTGAGACGATCGCGCTCCTGCGGATCGATCTCCGGATAGGGGAAGAGCAGCGGCGCGTTGAAGTGGCCGAAGAACAGCGCCTTGGCGAAGCCCAGTTTTTGGGGGCCGGAGAACAGTAGTTCCTCGGCCTCCTTTCTCTGCTCCTTGATTTGCTCGGCAGTCAAAGCCATATCAACTCCATCAAGAGATGATCCGTCCTGCAGAAGAGCCTGCCCCACGGATAGTGTAGAGCCTAAGCAGATAAGGGGACAGGACTCTTCTCAATCCACTTCGGTGACCTCGGCCTTGCGGATTTCGTAGAGGAACTTTTCCGGAACGGTGAAGTTCAAGTGAAGCTCGCCCGTGACCTTGATCAGGCTGCGTTTGTAAGGCGTTGTCTTTCCCGCCTCCAATTCCACCAGGACAATGTTGGTGATCTCCGGCATCTCGCAAAACCAGCAGCCGACGGGATACTCGATGAGCAGGAAAGAGCCAAGCTCAAGCTCCTCCTTGACCGGCTGTATGAAACCGCTGAGGCTGACGCGCTTTCCGTTCAGCTCCTGGAGATACCTGGCAAAGGCCGGCTTGAACTGACGATCCACCCGGGTGTCCGCAAGCACGGCCCAGGGAAGCGGGTTGACCCCGGCCGGGTCGATCGACGGCAAGTTCTCCGTGCTCAGGACAGTGAGCAAAGGCCGCCTGGAGCGGGGCTTTATCAGGCCGGCATGATTTTGGTGCGCGGTGCGCGTCTGGCCCGGATCGGCGTTCGCGCTCAGGGCGTCCGCGGCAGCCCGCAAAACCTGGCGATGCCGGCGCAGATCCGCGGCGCTCATGCCGAACTCCGTAACGCAGCCATCCATGATCGCCGCCGCGGTCCGCACATCGCCGTGGGCATTGGCCAGTTCGGCCAATTGCCAAAGCAGACGTCCGTCCGCGGGCAGCCACAAGGCTACTTGCTGAACGAGGGCCACGGCCTCGGACGGCAGCTTCTTTCGCTCGGTGGCGGCAAGTTTGCCGGGTTCATACTGGCCCATCTCGTCCAGGTAGCGGATGCCGAATAAATCGTCGAGGTCCTGATTGCCTGGCCGACGCTGGCGTTGCTGAATCAAGCGGAGCTGAAGCTCCTCTGCCTTCTGCAGATTGCCGGGCGCAAGACGAACGGCTTGCTGCAAGCTGGCGGCCGCCTGGTGCAGGTCCCCTTGCAACTGCCAGGCGGTGGCCAGGTTGGCAGCGATGCGGAAATGATGGGGAAAGTCGCGCTGGGCCGTACGCAATATCTCGACGGCCCTGGCCACGTCCCCCAGGCGTACGTACAGCCCGCCCAGATCGGCCAGTTCATCCGCCTTCAATTTGCCGGAGCGGCGAGCCTGCTCTAACTTGTTGGCGGCTTGTTCGTAACGCGCTCGCAGGGGATTCGCCGGAATCCCGGTGGCCGGTTTTACCGCAATATTGCGCAGCAACCTCTGGTCGAGCAAGAAGCCGCGCCACTGCGACGGCAGGTCGGCAATCGCTTCGCCGCTGTAGTAGAGTCCGGCGCGCGCCTGCGCGGCGGCAAGCAGGCAAAGCAGGACAGAAGTTATGAACGGGAGACGCGACATGGCATCATGATGTTTCTGAGAGCGACGCAAAGCTTACATGCTGTAAGCTTATCAGCGGAAAAGCAGTCGCATAAGCTGAGACCATGCGCTGACTTGCACCATACTAAACCGAAGCGTTAGCGAGGACCTCGCTGACGCTTCGGGTTAGTATGCTGCTGAATCGTGCACGCTGATTTAGTTGCGGCCACTCCCTTTGCGGAGCACGATCGCCTGATTGGCAAACCGGCCTGCAAAGACTTCTTCCTTGCCGTCGGGCCACAATACCTCAATGCGGTCCACGCGTTCAAAGGAACCGAGACCGAAGTGAGTCCGCGCATCGTTGCTGGACAGGTAGCTGGAACCGGGATTGAGCCAGCGCTTCCAGCGTTTGCTGTCGGCTTGCACGGTGATTTCCGCGCCGTAGGCGTCGCGGCCTCCGAGGGCCGGGTCGATAAGCCGCACCAGCAACCAATTGCCACGCTGGGGCGCCACATTGTGAAAGATTCGTGCCGGGCCGGCCACTGCCGTGGCGACCAGATCCAGACCGCCGTCATCATTCAGATCGCCACAAGCCAGCCCGCGCCAGACCGCGGCCGTGCCGCAGAAAGGCTCATTCTTCAGAGAGATGTCCTGGAAACGCCCCATGCCGTCGTTGGCGAACATCTGGTTGCGCTCCGCGTAAGGGACCCAGAATGAATCCGCACTCGCGGGCTCCGAATTCAAGCTTTGGGAGACACGGCCGTTGACCACGGCAATGTCCAGGGCGCCGTCGTGATCAAAATCCTCCATGACGATGCCGAAGCCCGTGCCGCGCCACTGGGTGTTGACGAACCCAGCGCGAGCGGTGCGGTCCTGAAAGAAGCCCCGCGGCCCTTGCTGCCAGAGGGAATGCGTTTCCTCACTCAGATGCGTGACAAGAATGTCGAACAGGCCGTCGCCGTTCACATCGCCCAGGCCGATGCCCATGTTGCCTTGCATTTGCCCTAACGCGTTGTAGGCAATGCCGCGCAAAGCTGCTTCCTCCTTGAAGGTCCCATCGCGCTGATTGATCCAGAGCCGGTTCGGCTGCGCGTCGTTGGCCACGAGGATGTCCGGCCAATGGTCGCCGTCAAAATCAGCACAGACCACGCCTAGCCCGGGTCCAGCAACCAGGCCGAGACCTGCCTTCAAAGTCACATCTTCAAAGCGGACACTTTTGCCGTCGCTAGCCCCGGCACGTCCTAGATTGCGATAGAGCCGGGTCACGGTGCCGGCGAAGTTGTTGGGGTTGCAGAAATCCGGACGGTTGCCCTCGCTCCGCGAACACTTGCGCGTTGGATCGTAATCGACGTAATTGGTCACCACCAGATCGAGCCAGCCGTCGCGGTCATAATCGACAAAGCTGGCCGACGTGGCCCAGAGAGGGTTCTCCAGGCCGGCCGCGGCGGTGACTTCCCGAAACGTGCCGTTGCCGTTGTTCAGGAAAAGCCGGATGCCGCAGTATTCGGTCACCAGCACATCCGGCCAGCCGTCATTGTTCACGTCGCCGATGGCCACACCCATACCATGACCGACAATATCGAGGCCTGAACCCTTGCTGACGTCCGTAAATCGGCCATCGCGGCCCTGGCGAAAGAGGCGGTTTGTCGCCTGCGATTTCGGCCCGCCGTTCTGCACGAGATAGATGTCGAGTTTGCCGTCGTTGTCGAAGTCGAAGACGGCCACACCCGAGCCGAGCAGGTGCGGCATGAAATAGTGGTCCAGGCGAACGGTGCCAACTTCGTGCACAAAGTCGAGCCCCGATTCCCTGGTGACATCGACGAACCAGGGAGGGCCGGAGAATTTTGCCGGCGTGACTGTGGCAGCGGACTGACGGCAGCAGCCACCGCAAACGGCAGCGATGAACAACAGCTTGACCGCAAAACCATTCATCGCTTGGGCGCCCGCGTTGCCTGCTCGCGTATCTGTGTCAGAAGCCGCCGCGCCGTGTCATCGGCCGGCGCCAAGCGCAAGGCGTCCTGCAAATGCTGCGCGGCCTCGTCAAAGCCGCCGTTCTCGACCAGCAGCTCGGCCAGATTACTGTGCGCCACGGTCAAGTCGGGCTTGCACTTGACCGCAATCCGCAATTCCCCGATGGCCCCTTCCTTGTCGCCAAGACGTTGCAGACACAGTCCCAGGCGGTGGTGGACCGTGCCGTCCTGCGGCTTGAGGTCCACGGCTTGGCGATAACAGTCGGCGGCCTCCCGATATTTACCTTGCAGCTCCAGCGCTTGCGCCAGCTCGGTCTGCGCGGACAAAGAGGTGGGCCGCAAGGCGAGCGCCTGCCGAAATTCCGCCTCCGCTCTAACCGGAGCGATTTTGAGGAGCAGGCGGCCATAGGCAATGTGCACGGCATCGGCATCCGGCCGGCTGCGCACCAGCTCTTCCACCAGGGGAATCGCCTCGGCCGCGCGGCCTTGTTGAAGCAGCATCTGGGCATGCTCGAGGCGGGCTTCTATGCCGGTCTTCAAGCGGCCCACGGCCTCCTGATAGGGATCCGGCCAGAGGGCATTGTCCGACGTTTCCGCCACGCGGCCCAGTTCAACCTGGGCGGCCTTGGCATCGCCCAGGCGCTGATAAACCTCGGCCAGCACGGCATGCGTGGCGCGCACGCCGGGAGCACGCGCCACGGAACGTCTTAGATGTGCGACGCTTTCCTGCCAGTCGCCGCGCGCGTAAGCCGCGCGGCCCAACCCCAGTTCCGCGCGCGGATTATTCGGGTCATACGCAAGCACCGCGCGAAAGCTCATCTCGGCTTCTTCCACACGGCCGGCTTCCAGCAGCGCCTCGCCAAGCTTGAGCCGAGGCGCGGCAATGCCGTCGCATAGTTGCGCCGCGCGGCCCAGGGCAGGAATTCCCTGCTCCGGATCGGTCTGGCAGACATACAAGGCGTGCAAATACGCCCAACGGCCGTCCTCGGGATCCAGGCGCATGGCCTGTGCAAGACAGACCTGCGCCTCGGTCATGAAGGCATGCGCTTGGAAAACCGAGCCGAGATGGCCCCACGCTTTAGCGCTGCTGGGTGAATTCTTGACTGCCGTGCGGGCCTGCTCGATGACCTGTGCCAGGTTGGGATCGGCATTAACGAGCGTCACCATGGGCGGCTCGATAGTGCGATGGAGCCGCCATACGTAGCCCGCGCCTGCGACGGCGGCTACTGCCGCCAAGCCAACGAAAACGCGCAGCCGTCGCGCGCCTGTGCCCGCGGTTATGGATGGGTGAGAAGGTTGATCCGTTGCGCCTGCCATCGGAGCGCTACCTACCCGCCTACCTGGACAGCGTGGCAGCGCGCCGCTCAGGTGAACTCGTTATAGTGCGTGGGAAAGGTCAGTCGATAATACCAACGGCCGGGATTGTAAGTCCAGAAGATTCCAAAATTTATGTCGTGGCAGGAACTATGTGTCGCCCGGTAATTGGAGTCAACGCGCCGTGTAAGTCATGCGAACGTCGTCAATGCTTAGCCGGCCCATTGCTCCGCGCAATCCCACCTGGATCATGCCCATGACCGCCTCCCTGGGTACATTGATTTCCTTGGAAACTCGTTTCCATCTGAAGGTCCCGACCCAGGGGCCGATGTTGTGGCCGCCCAGGGCGTGATTATTGGTGTCGTAGAAGCTGATCCGCAGGCTCGGTTGACCGCGCGTAGTCCCCTCTGCCCTGACCCACAAGCTGATATTAATCTTTTGAACGCGCGAACCATCGATGCCGACGGCCTGAAGGATATGGGCTTCCCGGCCGGGCTCAGAGTTGCTGAAGGTCATGTAAGCTTTGCCCTCCTTCGCGCCCAGGTGCTCGAGCGTAGCTTGCCGGGCATAGAACCAGCCATCGGGCATATCATCCGTGCTCTCCTCAAAGCCGCCGTTAGCAATCTTGGGATGGGCGGAATCCTCCTTGTTCTTGCGCAGCTCGTCGGCCATGCCGGTCATCGGCACAAACAACGTCGGCAACAACTTGTTCTCGATGAGCTTGCCGTTCTGCTTCTCGAACAGGTAGAACGCCTGGTGATAGCGCTTGCCCAGCGGGATAATCATCTTGCCGCCTTCGCGGAGCTGATCGGCCAGGGGTTGCGGCACGGCTTCGGGCGAACAGGTGACGATGATTTTGTCGAACGGTGCATGCTGCGGCCAGCCTTTGAACCCGTCGCCGGCTTTCGTGGTCACGTTGTTGTAACCGAGCTTCTTGAGCCGCTCGGCCGCCTGCCGCGCCAGCGGCTCGACGATTTCAATCGAATAGACCTCCTTGACGATGCCGGAAAGGATGGAAGCCTGGTAGCCGCTGCCGGTGCCGATTTCCAGAACCTTGTCGGTCGGCTGCGGATCGACGGCCTGGGTCATGTAGGCGACAATGTAGCCGGTGGAAAGCGTCTGCTTGTAGCCGATGTCCAGAATGGCATCGATGTACGCCTGGGCGCGGTGCTCCGGCGCGACATAGAGATGGCGCGGCACGGTGCGCATGGACTTGAGCACGGCCGGGTTATTGACCCCCTCGCGCTCGATGAGTTCGTCGACCATCTTGTTGCGCGCCGCCTGGTAAGGATCGTCCTGGGCAAGTGCTGGCCCGGCCAACAGCGCCATGGCGACCAGCAGGAATAACAAGCCGCCCAGATGCATGGGCCGCGGCGAAGATCGACGTGCAGTATTCATGGAATGACCCCTCGACAGGGCTGGCGAGCCACTGACGCGTTCAATGGTACCCGACAATATTATCGCAAGATAGATGCGCTTGGAAAATACGCAGTTGCACTGGAACGCAGGTTTTGGAGGAGCTTGCGCCGGCTGGTGATGTGCGATTCTATTGCTGTGGGATACGATTCCGATCGTGTCAGCCGCGCGAAGACACGATTGGAATCGTATCCCACAGGGAGGGCGCTAGTTTTCCAGCACGGGTAATGTGGAAACCTTCTCGCCCAGAATCTTCTCGAAGACGACGGGATAAACCTGCTCCAGCTTGACCAGGGGATAGGCGGCCAGCAAGGTATGCACCTGAGCCTGCAGCGGCCGGCCCTTGCCGAGTGGCATTTTGGCAAGCGTTTCGGTCGTGGCCGCAGCGATATCGGTGTCGTCAGGCAACGGCCCCGGCTTGGCGCGCCCGCGGTATTCTTGCCGCAAGCGCTCGAGATGCGCCTTTCTAAAGAAGGCCCGGTATTTCTCAATATCGCCCTTGCTTGCCGAGACCGCCATTTTCCGATTCTCGATAACCCAGCGGGCCTCGCGCAGCAAGGTCGCCGCATTCACAGGACCAGCGATGGCGTGCAGCACAGAACCGTCGGACAGACAGAAATAGCTCGCCACATTGCCGCCCTGCTTTTCGCCATTGACGATGCGGAAAGTGCCGACCTTCTGGAAGGATGAGATGAAGCGGCCATTCATGTAGTTGCCGACTTCCGCGTTGGCTAGAGCGTTCGCACGGAACGCCTCGGCGTTGTTTCAGGTGAACTTGCAGTCTTCAAAGTTGCCCGCGAGATGGACCGTGAAGAGCAGCTTTCGCTCCTTGAGCGCCTGTCTGGCAGCGTCCGCGGGGCTCGGGGCAAACGATACCTGAGTACCCAGGTTGTCGAAAGGAACGGCCCCATCTCCGATCGTCTGTTCGGATGGTGGCAACTCACTGGCGGGCGGCGCCGATGGCTCGGCAGCGCCGGGAACGGGAAGATAGATAACCATGGGCGATGCAGCTGTCTGAGCCCCATTGGTCTCAGCAGCCATGGCGGCCGCCTCCCCGGACTTTTCCCCAGGGGTTCTGTTGACCTCCCATGGCGATTGCGCCTGGGCTGCCAGAGCCATGGCGTGCGATCTCCTTTGTGCTGCCTGAGCCCGATAATCGCTCAGCAGAATCGCACTTACCACGCCGGCAACCACCACGAAAGACGCAACGCTCGTCCAACGGACCACGCGCCAGTTGACAAGGGACGCGTCGCATGTCCTCCCTGTGGGTGTGAGAGTCGACGCGGGAAGCGCAGAGGCATACCAAGTGCCCATCACGAGACACCTCCTTGGGAGAACCGGGATTGATCACGGAGCGGGGCTTGGGAACAGCGTCCGAAATGAACAACAGAGACGGCCGCGTTTCGTTGGCGAAAAATGGGCCCAACAGGATTCGAACCTGTAACCAAGGGATTATGAGTCCCCTGCTCTGCCGTTGAGCTATGGGCCCGAGCGCACTGCAATCGGATTCTAGACGCTGCCGCAAAGGCGGTCAATCATGCAAAGTCGCGCAGCGGGCAGCGTTTGCCCCCCGTGGACTACAGGCGCAAAAACAATTTGTTCTTTTCGAGGTGGCGAATGAAGAGATAGCAGATGCCTAGGAAGAGAGCGATCATGGCGACCACGAACCAGAGTGGCGCGTCTTTAGGAGCGAGAGGCTTAATCGCGCCGGCTACGATCTCATGGATCAGGTAGCCGGCCAGCGCGTTCGTGCCGAGAGTGCGGAAAAGTCCCAACTGCAAATGATTCCTGTCGCAGAGCAACACAAACAGCGCATAGACGGCAAACGACAGGCCAGCTCCGAAGCTCAGGTACGACAGGCTGCCCGCGCGCTGGCTCATGGTCCAGATATCCACAGGCCGAGAAGGCGGCACGAAAGGCGGCTCGACAAGGACTTCTCCAGGACTGGCACCCGTTCCCAGACCGGTCGCGAACATCAGGTTCAGACACGAGATTACATAACCAAGCAACATTAGCGCCAATCCCCAGGCCAGCAACTTTGCAACCGGGCGTGCCTGCCTCCCTTGCAGCACCATGTCATAGGCCAGCGAGCCGGCGATCATGGGGATCGTCCAGGTCAGGAAACCAAGCGGACCGCCATCGATTCCTGGTCGATGCATGACCCACTCATAGTAAAACCAATGCGACAATCCCAGGTGCAGCAACGCCGAGAACGTCATGAAGGCGATGCGCGCCGTCGGCCCTGCGGCAACTACGGGAAGAATCCACAGCGCAGTGACGCCGATGTGCACCAGAGTTTGAAAGACATTCCGCTGGAAGGCTGTCTTCATAAACCCTGTAATACCAATGCTTTGCAGCTCAGCCCAGGTTTCGAACTTGCCATCGAGATGATACCAGACCATACCAAGCAGAATGAGTCCGAGGTTGCGGCGCACGACGCGCGCATAGGCAGGCTGCCAACCTTCGACCTTGAGCCGCTTGAGCAGCGTCAGCCGATAAGCAAAGCCGACCGCGAAGAAAAAATGCGGCATGATGGTGTCGGCATAACTGCAATAGGTGTTGTGGTGTTTGAAGATGTCGGGGATGATTTTGAAGTGGCCGGCGAAGTTCACGAAGAACATGCCCAGGACTGTATAGCCGCGGAACTGATCCAGGGAGTTGATCCGCGATTGTTCGGCGCTCATGCACCACCCTAAACCCGCAAGCGGAAAACCGCCTGAACCAGAGGCTAAGCCGCAAGCGAATAACCACCGAGACGAGTTGCCCGGCTCGCGTTTCCCACGGTTGTCGATGATAGCACCTGATGGACCATGCTGATACAGCTACGCAAACTTCTGGAGATGATTCGCTTCAGCCATACCTTGTTTGCGTTGCCGTTCGCGCTCTTGAGCGCGGCGTTGGCGTGGCAGGATCATCCGTTTCGCTGGGCCGATTTGCTTGGCATCCTGTCATGCATGGTATTTGCCCGGAGTGCGGCGATGGCCTTTAACCGCCTGGCCGACCGGCATTACGACGCTGCCAATCCGCGCACTGCCCGACGCCACTTGCCCTCTGGCCAATTAAGCATTATTTCTGTGTGGATATTCACGCTTCTCTGCGCTGCCGGTTTTGTTGCGTCCACGCTGCTTTTCGCTTTCGCCCAGAATTGGTGGCCGCTATATCTTTCCGTGCCTCTGCTAGGCTTCCTTATTTCGTACTCTTTCACCAAACGCTTTACGTTTCTCAGCCATGTCTGGCTTGGCGCCTCGCTCTTAATGGCCCCAGTGGCGGCCTGGATTGCAATTCGCGGCCCGGAGCAGCTTTTGACGCCAGTCGTCTTAGGACTGGCGGTGCTCTTCTGGGTCACGGGCTTCGACATTCTTTATGCTTGCCAGGATGTCGACTTTGATCGTAAGGTGCAACTAGCCAGCGTGCCCGCGCGGTTCGGCGTGCCAGTCGCTCTGAAGGTGGCCTTGTTGTGCCATGTATTGATGGTGGCCTGTCTTATTGGTCTTTACTGGGCGGCCTGGCCGAACTTGCGCATCATCTACCTATCCGGAGTCGCAGCTGTGGCGGTCCTCCTGGTCTACGAGCACTGGCTTGTGCGCCCGGACGACTTGAGCCGCGTGAATCAGGCCTTCTTCAATGTGAACGGTGTCATCAGCGTTGGACTACTGCTAGTCGTTTTGTTGCAGCTGGCCCTGGGCTTGTAGCGAACGTGGCTGGTCGCCTCCAGCGGATGGTTGCTCCTAGTTGTTGGCCCCGGCCTTCTTGAGCAGCTCGACCACGAAGGATTGTTGGTTGGTGGTTGCCCACTGGAGGGCGGTTATCCCATCCTTGTCCTGGACATTGACGTCCGCCCCGTGAGCGATCAGTACTTTGGCGACCCCGGCATGTCCGTAACGGGCCGCCCAGAACAGAGCAACAAATCCAGTGTCTGTCTTCGCGTTGACCTCTGCCCCGCGTTTGAGGAGCAGTTCAACGATCTCTGGGTGATCGGTGGCAGTGGGGTCAGCGATATCCGGGCGGTCGCCGTGGGCGGCGTGCATCAGCGGCGTGATCCCGTCGGCATCTCGGGCGTTAACATCCGCCCCGGCGTCAAGGTGGGCGGCGGTTGCTTTCACGTCGCCGGCCCGGACCGCTTCGACCAGCGCCGCGTTCCGCCGCTTCTGCTGCTGGCCGGGAGAGAACCACCATGCGGCCAGCCCTGCGACGACGACAGCCAGGACACCGAAGGCCAGCAACCTCCTTCGACCCCGATGTTCCTCCCTCATCGCGATGCCTCCTCGGGCAATGCGTTATTGCTCATTAAATAGTGCGAAGCAGCTCTTCACTGAACGCCTGTAAAGAGATGTTGCAGTCCTAAGTCGGGGCGAGCGGATTCGAACCGCTGACCTCCTGGTCCCAAGCCAGGCGCGCTAACCAAACTGCGCTACGCCCCGCGCTGAGTTCGGAGTACCCATTGGCCAGTACCCACAAGAAACAGCACCATGCACCTTTCATCGTAGCATGTTCGCTGCTTCTGAGTACTCCGTACTGAGTACTCCGTACTGGGTACTCAGTACTCAAGCAGCGGGTCCCCTCAACACTTCCAGCAAGCGCTCGAAATCGTCGTTCGATTCGAACCCCAAAATGACTTGACCGCGGTCCTTGCCGCGCAAGCGAATCTCCACACGCAGGGCCAGCTTGTGCCGCAGGTCGTCCTCGATGGCTTGCACATGGGCGGTTTTCTCCGGCGCCGGCTCTCTTTCCTTGCCGCCCGCCGGCTCCGGTTTCTGCTCCTTCACCAGCGCCTCGGTGGCGTGCACGGACAGACCACGAGCGATGATCTCCCGGCACATAGACACCTGGCGCGCCCTTTCGGTTACCGATAAAAGCGCCCGCGCATGGCTGGCGGAGATCTGACCGACGCGGACAGCAGACTGGACCTCCGGTTGCAGCTCCAGCAGCCGGACCAGATTGGTGAGGGTCGAACGGTCCAGACCCAGGCGCCGGGCCAGCTCTTCGTGGGTCATCTTGAAGCGCTGCAAATAGTCGTTGAAGCCCTGGGCCTTTTCAATCGGATTCAAATCCGTGCGCTGGATGTTCTCAACAAGGGCTGCCTCGAGCACTTGCTGATCGTTAAAGTCCACGACCCGCACGGGCACCTCGTTAAATCCGGCCGATTGCGCGGCACGCAGGCGTCGCTCGCCGGCAATCAACTGGAAACGTTCACCGATCTGCCGCACCACGAGTGGTTGCAAGATGCCCACGGTGCGAATGCTTTCCGACAGGGCCGAGAGTTCTTCGTCGTCGAAAGCTTTTCGGGGCTGGAACGGATTGCAATCAATCTGATCCACCGCGACCCGGGCCGACTCGCCGGCCACGGCGGTGCCGCCATGGCCATTGTCACTCCCCGAAAGCAAAGCATCCAAGCCACGGCCAAGACGGCGCTTTTCCATGAGTCCCTGCCTCCTTACAGCGGGGGTAGTTCCCGAAGTCTTTCGGGTTGGCGGCATTCTAGCACCGGCCGCCGGCCTGGAACAAGGGTGCTTTGGCGACGTTCCGCGCGGAACATTCGCTAGGACCGGACGTTTCCGTTTGGGTGGTTTGCCGCTTGCGGCCTGGATGATTTGTCGCTTGCGGCTTAGCCCGCTTTGCGGCTTAACAGCCCGTTGAAAAAGGTGTCTGGAACCTTCAACGCGCGTGAAAATCCGGAGAATTTCTCAACCCGCAAGTGTTCCAGACACCTTTTTCAACGGGCTGTTAAGGCAGCAGCAGCTGCGCGAATCGCTCCGGGGCTTCGACGGGTTTCCAATCCGGCAACAAATCGGGGTCCGTCCCCATGCCATAGGTGGGACAAAGCTCAAAATCGGTCGTTTCCTTCCCCTGACGGCGGCGATGGACAAAGTTGAGGCGTAACTGCCTTGCATCAGGAAAAAGGCTCCGCGGGATGGCCATTTCCAAACTCCAGGCGCCGCTCGCGCTGGCCGCCGCGGCTTTCCAGGCAGTATCCCTGTCTTCCCTGGCGCCGGTAGTGGCGTAGCAGATTTGTTCCGGCGACACGGCAAACGTGTGCATTTCCTTGCCGTCCGAAATCAGCAAGCGCGCGTGCTCGCCGAACAACACCAGCCGGCTGGAGGAAGAGTCGGCTGCCGTCTTTATTTCAACCTTGGCCGACTGATTGTCCAGCCTGGCGCCAACGTAGATCCAGTTCTTGTCGGCGAGAAAGCGCACGCGATCTTGCCTGCCGCCCTGCGGTGGCAAGCCAAGCAAGGAGTAATCAGAGGTCGCGGCGGCGTTCGCGCGGGGCGCCCAACAGTCGTCATCCAGGTGGCCGTCCACGATCGGCGCGTGTTCAGCCTTTCCCGCGGCGATGCTCAGTGGACCAGCGAGCTTGATGGGGTACAGATCGACGAAGCGATTCCGGAAGTGCCCGGGTTCAAAGGCAACGGTTACACCCGGAGTCCGCGGAAAGTCTCCCGGCTCGATCTCGGCTTGTATCGGGATCTCCAGAGCCTGGCCCGGCTGCAAATGGAAAGGGATTTCCCTGCGGCGCATTTTCCAATGGGACGCCTCTTGCCAGACGATGCGCCCGCTCACCGGCACCGCAAACCGGGTCGGGACGCGCAAGCGCGTGTCCAGGATCTGGGGCGAAGGCGTTGGTTCCGTTCCGGCCGGCGTAGTAACTCTTTGCTCCAGGTGCACGGCCGGCGCTGCCGTCAGGGCCAGGCGCAGGAAGCGCCGGAGTTCTTCCACCTCGTAAGCACAGAATTCGTTCCACGCCGCCGGCTGCTTGGTGAGGATGAAGCGATCGATGACCCTTCCGGTAATGTCAATGGCCGAGACATTGATCTGTTCGCCGTCGAAATCGAAGAGCGTGAAATGATGAACCGACTTCTCCTTGGCGATGTAATCTCTGGATTTGGTTTTGTAGAGGCTGGCGCCGCCGCCGGCAGTGGTCAAAAAGAGCACCCCGGGCTCCGGCTTATCTGCGAGCCGGCCCATGCGAAAGTTGTGGGCATAGAAGTGATCGTGGCCGGTCAACACGCCGTCGACATGATTTTCGGGATCGACAAAGACCGGCGCCCAGTCCCAGCGCAGGCTGTTGATCGGCCGGCTCAGGTGGGCGCTGAAAAGCGGATGATGAAAAGCAACGAAGGTCCAGGTGGTCGGCCGATGCCGGCGCAGGTCGTTGACGAGCCATTCGTATTGCCGGGAGTCGCGGCCTTTCTCGATCCAGCCGTTGCTGTCGAGGCAAATGATGTGGGCATTGGCGTAATCAAACCCGAAGAAGCGCTCGTTGCCCGGCAGGGCCATGTAGGAAAAATAGTTGTCCGCGTCGCGCTCGTGGTTGCCGATGGTGCTGACCCACGGGATCGAGTGCCCCAGCGGGTTGAGGGGCTCGAAGAACTCCTTGCGCCACGAATCGTGGTTCTTACCGTTGAGAACGATGTCGCCCGTGTGCACGATCAGGTCAACGCCGACCCTGGCGATTTGCTCTACGACTTTCTGGTGCGTGGCGGGATTGGAGCGCGAGTCGCCGTACACGGCCATGCGCCAGTGCTTCGTACCGGACGGCGGGGCGGTGCGGAAGGAGTAGACATCGGACAGCCGTTCGCCACTGCGCACGCGGTAATAGTAGAGCGCCCCCGTCTCGAGTCCGCTGAGCTGAACCTCGTGCAGAATCGTCGGCGTGCGCTCTTCGACGCTGTCTCTCAGCTCTTTGGTCCGGCCATACTCCACTCGGCTGGACAACTTTTGATTCGTCTCCCACATGACCCGCATGCCGGTCGGTGTCGGCAGCTGCAAATACGGCAGCACTAGAAAAGCCGGCTCTTCCTCCTGCAGCCCGGCTTTCGACTTGCCCTCCTGGCTCCAGGCGCCTGCGAAGGAAAAGGTAAGTACAGCGAAGAAAAAGCCGAAGGGATAAAGCCGAACCGTCTGCCGAACCATTGCCAACTCCGACCCGCGAAAAACAACCACAGCCAGGAAAGACCATTGTTCTCGAACGCATGCCGGCGGTCAAATGATTATTGTGTGAGCTTTGCGTGACAGGGAAGTGAGACAGGCCAAATTACTCCATGCCGAGAATCAGGTCGCGCGATTCCTGCCGCGCGCGAGAGAGGAACCGAGGGACCGAATGCGGAATGCCGGTTCATTTCCCTCCTTCCTTGAAGCTCGATATTCAGAATTTGACATTTCTTCATGCGTCGCCCCAATTGACCTTTTTCATTTTCAGCCCTCTCGGTTAAGATTCCCTCACGCTGGTGCTTGGAACCGCCGGCGCGGGCCACGGAAGGCTCCAGAGAAGAGGGACGGATGAAGGGACTCATCGCAGCAGCCGGTCTTTGCACGCGCCGCCAGGACATCGACGAGCACCGCAATAAGGCGCTCCTCGATCTCGGCGGCGACACCTTTCTCGACAACATCCAGGGCGTTTTCGCGCGCGCGATGTGTGAAGCCTTCGTCATAGCAGGCCTCGACGCCGCTGGGCAACTTTTGCCTGCGCCGGACGTCTGCTTGCTCAATCCCTTCTACAAGCATTACGGCATGCTCGACAGCATCCGTGTGATCTAGCCAAGGCCCGTCAGCTCTATTCCGAGCGGGCGCGGGCCTAGGTTGCGTGAAGGTCAATAGTCAGTAGCCAGCAGTCAGTAGCAAAGCTACTGCCACTGACTACTGGCTACTGACTACTGACCCCTATCCTTTTCTTTCTCCAGGAACAGAGAAATGAACAGAGACCCCATTCTTTTCCGGGTCGATGGCACGACCCGCACCGGCTGGGAACGGCTGGCCCGCTGCATGGCGTTGGCGGCGGCGCTGCAGAGACGCCGGCGGCCGACTTACTTCCTGTCCCAGGTCGAGCCTGGTTCGCTGGCCCTGTCGATCAAGCGGGCGGGCAATGAGTGGCTGGACGCCGACAGCTCCGCCGGCTCCGCCGACGACCTGACCGAACTGATTCAGGAAATCCGCCGCCTGTCGCCGGCCGCAGTCGTGATCGACGCTCCCGAGGCGAACGAGGAATACCTGTCGGCCCTGGAAGGCACCGGCGTCATGGTGGTGTCGCTGGATCATCTGGCGAGCACCCGTTTTCCATCCCGCCTGGTGATCAATCCGCTGCTCGGGCCGGGGCGCGACTCCTACACGTTTGAAGCCGGGACGCAGCTGCTGCTCGGCACCCGCTATGCTCTGGTACGTCCCGAAATCCGGCGCGTGCGACCGGCACGTTCCCAGGAGCCACCGGCCCCTATTCGCGCCTTGATTGCCCTGGGCGACGATGACCCCCATCAGCAAACGAGCGCACTGACGCGCTTGCTGCTCAACGTGTCGAAGATCGAGCGCATCGACATGATTGTGCGACCGCAATATCCGCAGCTCGAGAAGTTGCAGGCGTTGGCGGCCGCCCATCCCGAGCGCGTCTCCGTGGCCACTGAAGCGGCGGAGATCGCCGGCCGGATCGCGCGCTGCCATTTTGCTATTTCCGGCGGCGCCGCGTGGTCGCTGGAGTTCGCCTGCGTGGGCGTGCCGCAGCTCCTCATCGTCCAGTCCGAGGCCCACTGGCCCACAGCGCAGCGCCTGGAGGAGGAAGGCGCCGCCACCTGCCTCGGCTGGCATGAAAGCGTATCCGTGCAGACGATCCGCATGGCCGTGCAGAACCTCCTCAACGATCCGCTCGAACGGCAAGCCATGGCCCGCTGCGGCCGGCAGCTTATCGACGGCCGCGGACCCGACCGGCTCGTGACCGCGCTCGAGGTGCTGCTCCATCCTTCGCGGCGCATCGCGCTCAGCGCTGCAGCGTAATTTCAAATGGTCAGTAGCCAGTAGCCAGTAGTCAGTAGTCAGTAGCAAAGCGCACGGAGGCCGGATAAACTGCCTCCTTAGGATTTGCTACTGACTACTGACTACTGGCTACTGACTACGGACTGTTTGCCATGGACAAGCAACTCGTCGCCACCGTCCTCAGCGAGATCGGCACTCTGCTGGCGCTGAAGGGCGAGAATTCCTTTCGGTGTAACGCCTACCACGCCGCAGCCCGGGCCATCGAACAGATGGAGGGAGACCTCGCGGAGGTTGTTGCCGCGGGCAAGCTGGCCGAGATTCGCGGCATCGGCGATACCTTGCAGGAAAAGATCACCATTCTGGTGACCACCGGCTCGCTGCCGTTTTATGAGGAGCTGCGCACGGCAACGCCGCCCGGTCTGCTTGAGATGCTGCGCCTCCCCGGCGTCGGACCAAAGAAGGTGAAAACCCTCTATGAGCTGCTGAAAATCGACGACATCGCCAGGTTAAGACTGGCTTGCGAACAGGGACAGGTTGCCGAGCTGAAAGGCTTCGGTGAAAAGACCCAGCAGAAGATTTTGGAAGGCATTGAGTTCCTCAGTCGCGTCGGCCAGCGCGTTCGCATCGATGAGGCCTGGGAGCTGGCCAGCACCTTGCTGGAGGGTCTGCGCGATTGCAAAGGCATCAAGCGCCTGGAGCCGTGCGGCAGCCTGAGGCGCCGCAAGGAAACGATTAACGACATCGACATCCTGGCCAGCGCCGACGATGCAGCGCCCATCATGGCCCGCTTCGTCAAGTTGCCCGGCGTCATCCAGGTAGTCGGCCAGGGGGAGACGAAGTCGAGCGTGGTCTTCGATCACGACCTCGGCAACGGCCGGCGCGTGATGATGAACGCCGACCTGCGCGTGGTGCGCCCGCAGCAATTCCCGTTTGCCCTGCACTACTTCACCGGCAGCAAGGAGCACAACATCGCCGTGCGGGCGCGTGCCCAGCAGCGCGGGTTAAAGCTCAATGAGTATGAGCTGGCTGGCCCCAAGCGCAGCATCCCATGCAAGGAAGAGGCGGACCTCTTTCGTGCCCTGGATTTGGACTACATCGCGCCCGAGCTCCGTGAAAATACCGGTGAAATTGAAGCGGCCGCGGAGCACCGTCTGCCGCGTCTGGTGGAAGCGAATGATCTGCAAGGGACCTTCCATTGCCATACGACCTGGAGCGACGGCACCGCCGGCGTCAAGGAAATGGCCCAGGCGGCGCAGAAGCTTGGTTACAAATACCTGGGCATCGGCGACCATTCGCAGTCTTTGGCCATCGCCTCCGGCCTGACGCCGGAGCGGGTGCGCCTGCAGCATGCCGAGATCGACCAGGTGAACGCCAAGCTTAAGGAGTTCAGAATCTTCAAGGGAACCGAATGCGATATCCTGGCGGACGGCCGGCTGGATTACGACGACGAGGTTCTAGCCCGCTTTGAATATGTGGTGGCCAGCGTCCACACCCTCTTCAATATGTCCACCGAGGACATGACGGCGCGCATCGTGCGCGCGGTCAGTCATCCGCGCGTTTCCATGCTGGGCCATGCCACTGGACGGCTCTTGCTGCGCCGCGACGGTTACAAGGTAGATCTTGAGGCCGTTCTACAGGCGGCAGCAAAGCACGGCACCATGATCGAGATTAACGCTCATCCGAACCGGCTAGATATCGATTGGATCCACGCCAAGCGCGCCCGGGCGCTTGGGGTAAAGCTGGTCATCAATCCCGACGCTCACAGTGCGGATGAAATAGGCTATATACGCTATGGAGTGGATGTAGCAAGGCGCGGCTGGCTGGAGAAAGCAGACGTATTCAACACTGCCGGCCCTGACGACATAGCCAAGGCATTTCAGGCAAGAAGGGAAAGCAAATAGCTTATACTAACCCGAAGCGCAAGCGAGGACCTTCTTTTGCTGGAAGACCTCGCTCGCGCTTCGGGCTAGTATGCCATCCAGTTGCGCAAGCTCTTGCAATTGACAGCCGGAATCGGGCCATGATACTTATTGGCACAATCGCCACAGATTATTTCGCCCGGCTCATCGGCTGACGGTAACGAATCGCCCAAGTGCAAGGACGCACCCGCATGAATCACTTCCTTTATGGCGTGGCCCGGGCCGTCGCCGAAAGCTTCGATCTCCCGTCTCCCGTTCTCGAAATCGGCTCCTATAAAGTGGCGGGGCAAGAAGAGATCGCCGACTTGCGGTCGTTCTTTTCCGGTAAAGCTTACCTCGGCGTCGATACGCGCCCGGGACCAGGGGTGGACCAGGTCGCGGATGTCGAGTCCCTGCCGTTTGCCGAGAGCAGCTTCGGCACAGTGGTCGCCATGAGCACATTCGAGCATGTGCCGCGCTTCTGGCGCGGCTTCGAGGAAATCCATCGTGTGCTCCGGCCAGACGGAGTTTTGTTTGTTTGCTGTCCCTTCTACTTTCACATCCACGCCTATCCGAGCGACTACTGGCGGTTCACGCCGGAGGCGTTCGAGGTGCTGCTTGACAACTATCCACAGCGGATTTTGGGATGGCACGGCCCGCCGCGGCGACCCGCCAACGTGTGGGCCGTCGCCTTTCGCGAGCAATGTGCCCCGGTCACGCGCCCGCAGTATGACACGTACCGGGGCATGCTCGACCGTTACGCGCACCAGCCAATGTCGTGGGGGCGCAGCCTGCGTTATCGTCTGGGCCGCTGGCTATGCGGTAGCCGGCCGTTCGCTCCGTATCTGGATCGGGAACGCTGGGAGACAGAATGTCGGAATTCTCGCGTGGCGTAGACACAGCGGGCAGCGAAGCCGCCGCGCCCGATGCGCGCCAGACCCCGCCCCCCGCGCGGCCGCGCTCCGAGCGCGCCAAGATCCGTGCCTGGCGGCTCCATCTCGTGGACCAGAGCGCGGTCGATGTATCGGTCTGTATCGCCAGTTGGAACTGCCGGGACATTCTCCGCGCTTGCCTGCTGTCCGTGCACGATCAGCCCCAGGGCGTCCGCCTGGAAACAATTGTCGTGGACAACGGATCGAACGACGGCGCGGCGGACATGGTCGTCGACGAATTTCCCGAAGTGGTCCTGGTCCAGAATGCCACGAACCTGGGCTTTGCCCGAGCCAATAACCAGGCCGCCGAACGCGCCAGCGGGCGCTATCTGTTTTTCCTCAACAACGATACGGTTTTACCAGCCGGCGCTTTGGGCCGGCTGGTTGCTTTTGCCGATGAGCATCCCGAGGTCGGCATCCTCGGGCCGCGGCTGCGCGACGGCGACGGGCAGGTTCAGGTCTCTTACCGGCGGCGTCCTACCATCGGCGCCCTGCTGCATCGCACCAGCGTGCTGCGCTGGACCGGTCTGATGCGGCGCGCCTATCGCCGTTATCGCCGGCTCGATTTCGATCCTATCACGACCCGGCCCGTAGAAGTGCTCATGGGCGCGGCCATGCTCATGCCGCGCCGCGTCTATCAGGAATGCGGCGGCTGGGATGATACCTTTGCCTTCGGCGGGGAGGACCTCGAACTGTCGGCGCGTATCGGCAAGCGTTTCCTTATCGTCTACCATCCGTCGGTGGAAATCACGCATCTCGGCCGCGAGAGCACCCGCCAGCATATCGGCTTCGTGTCCTCGAACATGGCCATAGGCTTTCTGCGCTATCTGCGGAAGTGCGGCTATTCCAGGCCGATGCTCTGGACATACAAGGCAGCGGTAACCCTCGACGCGCCCATTCAATTCGTTGGCAAGGCCGTGCAGTACAGCTTGCGCCGCTTGCGCGGACAGCATGAGAAAGCTCAGAAAAGCCTGCTAGCGATGCACGGCTTCGGGCATTTCATGGCAAAGGGGCTCTTGCCGTTCTGGCGGGCGTAAAGAAGGACGGAGTAAAGAGTACTCAGGACCCAGTACAGTACTCAGTACCCAGTACTCAGTACTCGGTACTCGGTACTCAGTACTCGGTACTCAGTACTCAGTACTCAGTACTCGGTACTGCTTACTCAGTACTGCGCACTCGGCTACTCCGCACCTCTACGGCCACGGCTCCCAGGCGCCCCAATTATCCAGATACTGCTGTAAAGCCGGTATCTCCCCAACCTTTGCTGCAATCCAGGCCCTGGCTTCATCGCGGACCAGCACCTGCTCCTGTTCCAGGGTAAGCTGCCCGGTCAGGACCCGGCTGCGCAAGAAAACGAAATAGGTGTCCAGCGTGTCGAACATGCAGTAATCGCTGATCTCCTGCTTCTTCCCCTCCTGATACATCGCGTAGACCTGATCGCCGGTCACATCCATCTTGCCGGGCTTGCCAAGGATTTTGGAGAGCAGGTTGAGACCCCCGGCCAACCGCACCGCGCCGAAATTGGAGAATAACTCCAGCAGGTCGGTATGGTTGCCGCGATAGCGATCGCGGGTCCGCAAGAAGTATCCCTGGGCACTGTGTCCATAACGAAAGGCGGCCAGCTCCAGGAGCGGCAAGTCGAAGCAGCGGCCGTTGTAGGTCACCAGCTCGGCGCGCGGATAAAGCGAGATGCCATGCCAGAATTTCTTGGTAATGTCCCCTGGATGAAAATCAGGAGCGCCCAGGTTGGTAATCGACTGTAGCCGGAAGTCGGCGTCCACACGAATCACACAGATCGCCACAGGGATTTGAAAACTGACCGGCAGGAAGTCGGTGCCGTAGCGCTCGCGCGCCTCGACCTGGGCCTTTTGGATTGCCTCGGCGTCCGAAATACTGTCCTTGGGATATTTAACGAGCCGCACCAGCCGCCCATCCGGGACGCTCTCCGTGTCGAAAATCAGGTAACTCGGATCCTTCGGTTCTTCACTTCGTGGACTGGACGGCGAATCGGCGGTCGTCATGGGTGCACCTTCATCGGGCTGCAAAGTCATGTGGCCTGCAAAGCGGGAGAATTGTAGACTCTGTGTCAATTTATAGAGTGAACAGAAGACGGCGATTTTGAAGCGGCTTCCAGGAAACATTGAAGATGCAAGACTCCGCTCCGGAACAGTTGGAAGCATCGGCCCTGCCGGCACCGGACGCAGCCCCTTCCGGTTCCGCCTCCTCCCGGCGCACGCTCTTCATTGTTTTTCTCGTAATGTTCATCGATCTGCTCGGCTTCGGCATCGTCCTGCCGTTGTTGCCGCGCTACGGCAAGGAATTTCTCGAACCTCTTTTTCCCGGCGACGACCAGGCCAAGGTGCGCGGCGCTATCCTTGGCTTGCTGATGGCTTCCTTCTCCGCCATGCAATTTCTTTTCGCCCCGATCTGGGGCCGGCTCAGCGACCGCGTCGGTCGGCGGCCGTTTCTGCTGCTGGGCCTGGCGGGGTCCGTCATTTTTTATGCTCTCTTTGGCTTTGCATCGGATTGGGGACGCGACCCGGGGCATCAATTTCTCGGCCTCATACTCCTCTTCGTTGCCCGCATTGGCGCAGGCATCGCAGGCGCCACGGTGTCAACAGCCCAGGCAGTAATTGCCGACACAACCACACCCGAAGGGCGTTCGCGAGGCATGGCTCTGATCGGCGTGGCCTTCGGCCTGGGGTTCACTTTTGGACCCGCGTTTGCCGCCATCATCCTGGCGATTCTGCCACAAGTATATGGCGGCCCTGGCTTCCTGGCGTCGGCTTGCTCGTTTATTGCTTTCATTCTCGCCGCCACGATCATGCCGGAGACGCTCCGTCCTGGCGCCCCCCACAAAGAGCGCACCTGGTTCAGCCTGTCTGGGCTCCGCATGGCCCTCCAAACCCCCACCGTTGGCACATTGATTCTCATTTTCTTCCTCTCGGTCATGGCGTTCGCAAGTTTTGAGCCGACGCTGGCGTTCCTGACGGGCGATGTGCTCGGCTACGGCGACGCTGGCAACTCGGTGGTCTTCAGTTATGTGGGCTTTGTTTTGATGCTGGCCCAGGTGCTTTACCGGCCCATGGCGCGGCGCGGTGTGGCCGAGATTACCTTTATGTCGACCGGCAGCGTCTTAATGGCGCTAGGCCTGGGAGGTCTCGGAGCGACAACGGCCTGGGCCACGGAATTTGCCACGGGAAGCGGCGGCGCCTTGCTGACCGCACTGCTGGTGGCGCTGACCGTGGCCGTGACCGGCTTTTCTTTCGTCATGCCGTCCGTGCAATCGCTGATCTCGCGGCGGAGCGATCCATACAAGCAAGGCGAGATCCTGGGCGTGAATCAGTCGGCCAATGCCATGTCGCGTATTCTTGGCCCGGCGCTGGGAACGCCCCTTTATTTTTTACATCCCAGCCATGTCTTGCCTTATGCCTTTGGCGTCGTCTTGCTGGTGATTGTGCTGCTGCTCATTCCCCGGGTGCGGCAAGTTTAGAGTGCTTGCGAAAGGATTCGCTGCATGCTCAACCGCCTTCGGCTTCCCTTGCCCGAATACCGGGCCAGGCGCATCGCCCTTATCAAGCCCAGCGCTTTGGGCGATATTGTGCACAGTTTGCCCGTCTTAACCGCGCTGAGGCGGCGCTATCCCGAGGCCTATATCGCCTGGGTCGTGAACCATAGCTACGAAGCGCTCTTGCAGGGCCACGCGGACCTGAATGCGACCATCCCTTTTCACCGCGGCGCCGCTCAATCCGGCTTCTTCAAATCGATCTGGACTTACGGCGAGTTCATTCGACGCTTTCGCCGGGAGCGTTTCGATCTGGTGATCGACTTGCAAGGCCTGTTGCGCAGCGGCTTGATCACGGCCAGCAGCGGCGCCACCAGGAAAGTCGGCCTGAGTTCCGCGCGCGAAGGCGCGGCCTGGTTTTACACTGATACGATTCCGGTCGCCGATTTTAACGCGATTCACGCCGTGGATCGCTATTGGCTCGTAGCGGAGGCGTTCGGCGTCGGAGACACGCCCAAGGTGTTTCACGTGCCCATTGACGAGCAGGAACGCCGTTGGGCGGCGCAGTTCCTGCGGGACTGTCCGCGGCCGTGGCTCGCCCTGGGAGTCGGTTCGCGGTGGATGACCAAGCGCTGGCCGCCCGAGCATTTCGCCGTCCTGGCCGAGCGTGCGTTTCGCTTTGCCGGCGGGACGGCGATCTTTGTCGGTGGCAGAGATGAAACCCCGTTGGCGCGCGCGACTGCCGAACATTTGCCGGGCCGCACACGCGACCTAACCGGGCGCACCACCTTGCCGCAACTTGCTGCTATGCTGAACCTGGTCGATGTCATGATTGCCAACGACACCGGCCCGCTGCATCTAGCGGCAGCGCTCGGCCGGCCCGTGGTCGCGCCGTATACTTGCACCAGGATACTTTTGAATGGGCCCTACGGAGCAGCCGGCGGGGCCGTGGAAAGCCGGGTCTGGTGCCAGGGCAGCTACATCAAACGCTGCGACCGGCTGGAATGCATGGCCGAGTTGACTCCCGACCGCCTGTGGCCGATTTTGCAGGATATCCTCCAAAGATGGCAGAGAAACTCCCTTTCCGCCTGATTCTGGCCAGCGCGTCGCCCGCGCGGCGCTATCTTCTGAGCCGCGCCGGCTACGACTTCGAGACCCTGCCCGCGAACATCGAGGAGCCGGACGGCAAGGGCTTCCATGACCCGCGTTCGTTGGTTGAACACATCGCCTGGCTCAAGGCCGTCGCGGTCGCCCCGAAAGTGCCCGAGGGCATTGTGATCGCTGCCGATACCCTCGGTTGGCTCTACGGCGAACCGATCGGCAAGCCGGCCGACGCCACCGATGCGGCGCGGATTATTCGCAAGCTGGCGGGCACGCAGCATGAGCTCTGGACGGGCGTGTGCCTGTGGCGCAGACCTGACGATCTGCAGGTCGCCTGGCAAGAAGTAAGCCGCGTTTCCATGAAAGCCATGACGGACGCGGAAGTGCAGGCCTACCTTGAAACGCGAACGTGGGAAGGCTGTTCGGGCGCCTACGCGATTCAACAAGCCGATGATCCCTACGTTCGCGTGGTCGAGGGCAGCGTGAGCAATGTCATTGGCTTGCCGATGGAGACCCTGGAGCGCGTCATCGGATGGTTAGCACGATCGTGAATGTCCGCTTGCCAACAGAATAGGACGGGCATGAAACTCACCTTTAAGCGCCGGTATTTTTGGGTTGCCACTCTTCTATTTGGCGCCACGTTGATGATCACTTTTTTGATGTGGTTTGACGCGACCCCGATATCCAAAGCAAACTACAGCCGAATCCAGGACGGGATGCCAGAATGGGAAGTCCGACAGATCCTGGGTAAGCCAGGATTCGTAATTAACACCGACAGCAACCACGTTTTAAAGTGGAGTGACAGCCATGCCAAAATCGAAATCAGGCTTCGTGATGACCGTACGGCTTGGGCTGAATTATCAACATTTGAGGAAAGGAGTATCCCGGAACGACTGCAGTGCTTATTTGACCTGTTCTTGAGGAAGACCGGAATAACCGCAAAGTAACCAAATCAACTTCTCAAGTGCCTGTTCGTCGGTGTCGAACAAGATAACGAATCACTCCGCGCCCTAGGTTATCGCGCCTTCACTTGGAGACCACTGCGTGTTCGAAGCCTTCTGCAGGGAGAAGCTCGGGCCGCTGGCATTGCGGCTGGCTCTTGGGGTTTTCTGTTTCTATAGCGGCTATCTCAAGATCATGGCGGCGGGCGGCACGGCGTGGTATCCGGGCATGCCCATGACCTGGCAGGTCATCCTGTCCTGGGGAGAATTCTGCGCGGGGGTGGCGATTCTGCTCGGCTTTCGTTGCCGGATTGCCGCGGCCATCGTGCTGGCCATCACGGTTGGCATGCTGCTCTGGATTCACGGCTGGCGGGTGTTTCGCCTGCAAATCCGTGATCTGGAGATGGTGTTTTTGTTCTTGCTGTCCGGGCTGGCGCTGCTCTTAGTCGGAGCGGGCGGACTCTCGCTCGATGCGCGCATGCTGGGAAAAATACCAGGAAGGAAGTAGACGTTCCTGAAGCTTGCATTATCTGCACCAGCCCGAAGCGCGAGCGAGGGCCTCGCTGGCGCTTCGGGCTGGTAGAGGGTTGTCCCGCGACCATAGATTAGCGGACGCCGCTCTGTGCCGTTGCTCCGCTCGAGACCAACGGCTCTATCCGCACATCGTCGAAATAAGCGACGCCGATACCCGTCAACGCCATCGTCACACTGACCTGCCCCGAGGCGGGGACTTCGCGATAGAGCACAAACTGTTGCCATTTATTCGGCCCCTTCAAGCGCACGGCCAGCGGTTCGCCGCCGATGCTGTCGTAGAGCAGGGCGCCGTCGGTTGACGCTTCAATGGCTTTCGGAATGCGCACCCAGCCGCTAATCTTGACGATCGTTCCCGGCTGCACACGCACCACCGGGCTGTTGATCGCCAGGAAGGTTCGCTCCAGGGCCTCTATGCTCGGCCCCGTTGGATTTTTTGGCTTGACCTGAAGCATGAGGCATTGCTTGCCCTCCTGGGGCAGATCGCTCACGCGCCGGGCGGTCAGCTCCACCTGGTCGAGAGTGATCTCCTGAGGCGTCCAGCCTTCGGAGACCTGCCGCGGCTCCAGCTCGAAGTCGCCGTTGGGCAGAATGTTGGATCCGGGCTTGCCCTGATGAATCAACTCCATGAACTGCCAGTGGCGCGGCAAGGTGTAGAAACTGGTGGCATAGGGACTCGCCACGGCGACTTTGTTCAGCTCCTTGATCGCCTCCTCCCACTGGGCGCGCATGATGATCCGCAGGGGGCGGACGGCGCGCTGCGCATTCGCATAGGCTTCCTTGTAATTGCCGGTGTTGTATTCCTCTACGCATTTCCGGGCGAGTTGCTGGGCCTTCTCCAGCAACGGCTTGCCGTCGGGCAACGGATGGCCCAGGCGCTCCAGTTCCGCCTGCACCCGCGAGACCTTGCTGATCTCCTCATCTGCCAGGTCGTGGGACCACTGCGCGGCCAACTTGCAGTTCTGCCGGGCCTGCTCCTGAAAGCGGACCACGAGGCCGTTCGGTGTATTGTCCGCTGTGAAGACAATGGCCGCCGTCAGGCTGAACTCCGGGATGGTGATCTTCGTGCCGCCCACGACCCGTTCCTGGCGCAAGCAGCGCACCTCGGCCGGGGAGACTTCCCAGGCCTGCATGCCGACGGGCACCTGCGGCACGGTCACCGTCAAGTTGGCGGCAGCGGATTGGCCGGGCACGAACTGGGCACCCGGGCCGACCCAGATGGGCAGCACCAACACGCCGTAATTCGTGCGCAAAATGGCGGCGCGAACCTCCGGGTTCGAGGTCGGCACCCAGCCGAAGTCATCCATCTCCGGCCGGTCTGCTGTTTCCAGCAGCGGCTCGAGCATGCGCAATTCCTGGTTCAGAAGGGCCAGCGTCAACAAGCGGTCGCGGCCTTGATGCGTATCCGCCAGAAAACGATCCGACCAGAAACCGATGCCCCGGCAGCCGGCCGAGATGGCGGCATAGGTCAAGAGGCGAATCTGCTCCGGTTGCGGTCCGACCGGCTCGTCAAAGCCGGCGGCGGCCGGCTTCTTGTAAACCAGGGACGTGTACCAATCCGGCAAATGCGTCTGCACCCACGTCCAGGTGAACGTGTCCTCGTGCGTTAGGAAATGCCGTTGGTAGATCCAGCGTCGGTACTGGCCGATCTCCAGACCCGTCATAAGCGGCCAGCGATGCACGCCCAGCAGATCGAGCTTCAGCGAGTAAGGCCCCAGGCCGTCCCAGGCGTCGCCGCCGAGAGGCCGCTGCGGGTCAGCCAGGTGCACGACCTGAGCCGTCTGGGCGACCAGCGGGATTTGCTCCTGGATCAGCCCGCCGCCCAGGTCCCAGAAGAGTACGGCGTCGCGCTCCAGAAATCGGCTGATCTCCTGGCGGAGGTTGTCGGCGGAGGCCAGGCGGACGTCGTTCTCGGTCGTTGGCAGCGACGGCACGATCCAGAAGCCCAGGTTCACCGCCTCCTCGATCAGGGCCGGCGAGGTCAAGTGGTCGAACCATACGGTGTTAAGCCCGGCGTCGCGCAGCGCCTTCAGCGGCGTGTCACTGTGCCGGATGCCGCGGATGAAAAAGCGCTTGCCGTTGACCAGGAGTTGGCCGCGATCCAGCTCCACGACCGCCGGCCGCGTCAACGCTTTCGTCTGGCCGGGGCCGAGCAGCTTCACCGGTCCCGCCGGCCGGCTCGTGGTCTGGAAGGGGCTCGACTCATCGACCGGTCCGATCTCGAGATCGTCGATCCAGATCTCCGCCAGTCCCGGTCCGCCGTACAGGTTGAGGATCATCTGATCGAGATACGCGCCCGTGAAATCGACGTCGCGATGAAGCTGGGCGCGCATGATTTGCTGCTGCTTGAGCGCCAGGCTGGCCGGACGGCGCAATTGCAACCGTTGCCAGCGGCCGACTTCTTCATAGAGATCGCCGCGCAATTGCACGGTGACCGGCTCATCCAGGTTGTTTGGATTGCGCTCGTGAGGCAGGACCAACCGCGCCATGAGCTGCATGCCCGGCCGGTTGGCTTTGAGCCAGAGATTCACGCTCAGTTCATCGCCCACCGGCGCCTTGGCGGTGGGATAGTAGTAATAGATGTACGTGCCCTGCTCGGCATTCACTTGCAGGTGCTCGCAGTACTGGCCGGTGCGCGCGGTGGCATCGGTGATGTCATGGACGATTTCACGGCAGGGCGCATCGGCCGCCCCCTTGACCCAGCCGGTCTGCCGCGTCTCGAAGCCGTTGCGATGGATTTGCTGGGCCGGCACCAGGCCGATGAACATCCCGGCCGCCGCCACGCTCAGCAAGACGACGCCGGCCTTCCGCGCATGCCTCATACCCGCAGCTCCTTTGCCAGAAGCCCTCGCTCCGGAATAGAAGGGGTCGGGGTTCTAGCAAAACCGGCTCTGGCGCGGAAGAGCAAACTCTGAGGCCATTCTGGTGAAATCCCGCAAACGGCACGGAGAGTCCCATGGAGACCAGACTGATAGATAACAGGGCCACAGGGCCACTGATTTTAACACATCATATTCTCGGCTTGCGGCGATAATCGACGCACAGGATACTTGACAACTTCGTGCATCCTAGATGTATGCCCTTGTGGGACGAAAATTACCCTAAATGCGCACTTAGCTTAGCCCTCTGCCCGCCAACCACATACCATATTGGCGGACGACCCAAGATGGCCAATTTTTGTAACCGCTGAAGTCACCACCGACTGTAGCGGTGAATTTTGTCCGCACTTGGCCGTAGTTCGCCCGCCAACTGACTTGGCGAACTATGGCGAAGTTGAAAAAAGTTGCCGAATTCTTGCGGGAACCTTCGGAATCCTCTTGACGGTTCGCGCGCTTTCTGCATCGAGCGCCTGAAGATGGCCCAGGTTGCCCCAAGATGGCCACGGTTTTGACCATCTTGGTAGCTGTCACTGGACATGTTGCTCTGTAGAAAACCACGCCTCTTTACGCCAACGGCGTTGCACAACACAGCCCAGGGTCGACGCAGCGCACCCTGGGGGGCCAAAACTCGCCGGTTCGTCTACCCCGAAGGGCCCGAAGGGGTTGCACAAGGGGCCGGGATTCGCGGTTGTCCAACCCTTTCAGGGTAGAGGCGCTGAGAGTTCTCGATTCCCAGGGTGCGCTGCCGCGACCCTGGGCTGTGTTGTGCAACGCCGTTGGCGTAGAGCCAAGAGGCTTTTCTTACTGAGCACGCTAAAAAGCCAGCACGCCGGTGCGGACCAGGTAAGCGAACCGCTCTCGTTGTTCCGGCCTTAACAAGGCATGAATCGAGGCCAGCGCACGGACGAGCGCATCGCGCAGCCTGGCGGCGCTTTGGACGCGGCGCTCGCCGGCGGCGCCGGCCTTGCCGGCGTCGAAGTTCGCGCCGAGGATGGCATCGGCAAGCTCGGCGCGGGCGCGGCGGTCGTCCACCTCGGCCTGGGCGCGCTCGATCTTGAGCTCGTCCAGGATGCGGGCCAGCTCGGCAATCTGTTTCTGATCGAGGTCGAGCTTGTGCGCGAGAAAACGCAGCGGACGGCGCACGCCCCAGCCGCCGCCGAATCCCGGCTGTTCCTCGGCTGACTCGCCGCCGTGCCGGCCGTGGCCAGGCATGTCAGTCCCTCCCCAGTCACCGCGGTCGCAATGCCCGTGATGATCCTGTTGCTGATGGTGGAAATAGCAATGATCGCGAAAGTGGCGCCATGCGCGCCCGGAGAAGTGGCACATCGTTTGTCTCCTTCTCGCCGAGGCAATTCGCTCCCGGCGGGGAATGTTGGCGTGGGCCCTGTGCCTCACGCTACTCGAATCTTATGCGCGCCCGCCGCTGTGGTCAACGTTTCGAGGCATGTGGTAGTGTGCTAGCGCGTTTGCAAATGCAGCGCGAGTTTGGCCACGACAAGCTGATTCAGGCTCACGCCTTCGGCTTCCGCTTCGCTGGCCAGGGCGGCGTGCAGAGACTTGGGCACGCGCACATTGAACTTGCCGCTGTACTCCCAGCGCTGCGGCCCAACGACAGGCTCGGGCAGGCTGTCGATGAGCCGGTCAATCCAGGTCGATAATGTCACCGGCCTCGCGAACCTCGAAGTAGATGGCTCGCTGGCCAAGCCGAGGCTCTGGGCAACGCCTCCATTTCGCTAGCGTGACGGCATGGCACTCGACAAACGATTCCGCAGGCCAAATACCGCTGGGAATACGGCAAACGTTTTTGGTGCAGACTGGCTGGCTAGGTCGCCGTTCTGCAGCCGGGGCCATCGTTGACGTGGTGCAGGGCCGATGTTATCGTTTCCTTCACCGCTTTTTCAGAACATGCAGGGAGATTTCTCATGTTGCACCTGGCAGTCATTCTTCTTTTTCCATGGGCAAATCCTGGTAACTGGGTAGAGCAATTACCTCCACCAAAGGCGGGTGTCGCGGCCATGCCCGCGCCGCTGACTCTGACTGCACGCCAGGACCACCAACTGATGCTGGAGCAACTGAAAATCCCCGCCTCGGTCATGCGTCGGGGGCCCGACGGCATGAATCGCAATTCACCCAACTATCAGAACACCGACGAAGCCAGGGCCAATCCCTGGCCGCATCTTCCGGAAATGATGGTCACCAAGAGCAGGCAGCCCGTGACCACTCCGGAGCTATGGTGGCACGTACGCCGTCCCGAAATCGTGGAGTACTTCGACGCCGAGGTCTACGGTCGCGTGCCCAGGGATGTGCCGAAGGTCAGCTGGGAGACGGCCCCTCCGGACGAGGGCCGAGCTGGTGGCCGCGGCTTCGGTGGGCGAAGCGACAACCCCACGGTACCAACTATCACCAAGCGGCTGGTTGGCCGGGTTGACAATTCCGCGTATCCCGCCATTACCGTAACCATCCGGCTGACGCTCATCCTCCCCGCCAATGCCAAGGGTGCCGTGCCGGTCATCATGGATTTCGGCGGCGGCGGCGGGCAGCGGCAGTACCTGGCCAGGGGCTGGGGCTATGCCTTCTTGAATCCCAACAGCATCCAGGCGGACAACGGCGCCGGTTTGACGCGCGGCATCATCGGCCTGGTTAACAAGGGACAGCCGCGCAGACCTGAAGACTGGGGCTCGTTGCGGGCCTGGGCGTGGGGCGCCGGCCGTGCGCTCGATTACCTCGAGACCGACCCGGCCGTGGATGCCAGGCAGGTCGGCATCTCCGGCCTGTCGCGCTATGGCAAGGCCGCCCTGGTCGCCATGGCCTACGAACCGCGTTTTGCCATCGCCCTGGTAGGCTCTTCCGGGGAGGGCGGTGCGAAGTTACACCGTCGCTACTGGGGAGAGCAGGTGGAAAACCTGACTGGCAGCGGGGAATACCACTGGATGTCCGGCAGCTTCTTGAAATACGGCGGCCCGCTGGCGCCGTGCGACCTGCCCGTCGATGCCCATGAGCTGATCGCCCTTTGCGCACCGCGACCCACATTCATTAGTTGCGGCGCCTCGACGGGCCCCGGAGCGGAGGGCAGCTGGGTGGATCAAAAGGGCAGCTTCATGGCGGCGGTCGCCGCCGGTCCCGCGTACAAGTTGCTGGGCAAGAAGGACCTGGGCGCCACCACCATGCCGCCGGTCGAGACGGCGCTGGTGGACGGCGAGTTAGCCTGGCGCATGCACAAGGGCGGGCATACGACCGGTCCCAACCTGGACACGTTCGTAACCTGGGCCGCGCGCTACATCAAGAACAGTTCTGCCTCGACCTCATCCCCTCAACCCCTATCGGCCGCGGCGAACCGGTCGGCGACTCCCGCGACCCCGGCCCGTGTTCCTGCACGGAGCAATGCGGTGGCCGGAGCCGGCCAGGCGGTCGCCCGCACCGACCGAAACTCGCAAATCGCCCATCGACAACTCGTCGAGAAGGCCAAAAAGGGACGTATCGCCATCTATTTCCTAGGCGACTCCATCACGCGTCGCTGGGGCGCCACGGACTACCCTGACTTTCTGGCCAATTGGAACCGGAACTTTCATGGTTGGAACGCTGCCAACTTCGGCTGGGGCGGCGACACGATCCAGAACATCCTCTGGCGGTTGGAGAACGGCGAACTGGACGGGGTGAATCCCAAAATCATCGTGGTCATGGCTGGCACGAACAATCTTGGAGGCCTCCAGGACTCCAGCGACCAGGAGGCCAAGGTCACCGAAGTCGCCAAGGGGCTTGAAACCATTCTGAACCTTTGCCGGCAGAAGGCTCCTGAGGCCGTGGTCCTTCTGATGGGCATCACGCCGCGCAACGACCGCCTGTCTGTCCTGCCAACGATCGCCCAGATCAATGAGCACATCGCGCGCCTGGCCGATGGCAAGAAAGTCCGCTATCTGACCATCAACCATAAGCTGGCCGATAAAACGGGTGTGCTGTTGGCGGGCATGTCGCCCGACCGCCTGCATCTCTCGGAGAAGGGCTACCAGGTCTGGGCCGATTCCCTGAGGCCGATCTTCACGGAGATCCTCGGACCCCCGGCGCAGGTGGATCTCGCTCCGCCGCCCACGGGCGATCCTAGCGCGGCCGACGGGTCCTGATAAAGCCTTGATGCAGGTATGTCTGGATTGGGAATGACGCTTATTTGGTCGCTTTCGCACAACTGCCCAACTCGAGCTGGTTACCTTCGACAAGGGCTTCAGCCGATACCAAAGCGTGCAGTGCACGATCTTGTCCCCTTGAAGCTGCCGGGCGGGCTGCTGAGGAGTGGTAACAAGCGGTGACGGCAGTTTTGGCGGTGAAACAAGGCACGCCTACCCGCGCGGAAACGGCAGGATACGGTGCGTACGGCTCGCAAGCTGCGAATGAAAGCGGATTTTCTCATCGTCGGCGGGGGCATGGCGGGAATCTCAGCCCTGGCGGAGGCGCAGCGACAGGGCATCTCTGCGATTTGCCTCGAGGCGCACACCAAACCTGGCGGGCGTATCCGCACCGTGCGCAACCGGCGGGTCGCGCATTACCCCATCGAGCTGGGCGCGGAATTTGTCCACGGCTCCTTGATGAAACAATTGTGCGAAAAGCTCGGCCTGACGCTCAGCAAACATCCTTCCGACGGCGCTGCCTTTGTGGACCAGGAGTTTCTGCCCCTGCTGCCGATCCTTCAGGTGGTCAAGAGCATCCGTGAACGGGCCGGCGCTCATCTTTCCTCAGGGAAGGAGGATAGCTCGGTCGAGGAATTTCTTGCCTCTCTGCCGCAGCGCGATCTTTCGCCAGGCGTTACCTCCCATCTTTTGCTCCAGCTCATTCGCAATGATTTTGCAGCGCGCGTATCCGACCTTGGCTTGACGGGTTTGATGGCGCCCGATGTTGACGGCTACGAAGACAATTACCGTGTCACCGAGGGATATGACGAAGTGCCCCGCCGCCTGGCGGCGGGGAGTGACGTTCGCGCCAATCACGTTGCCGCAGCCGTTCTACGGCATGACGGTGGCGTTGATGTCGTCACCAATCGGGGCGTCTACAGTGGCAATGTGGCCGTGCTGTGTCTCCCTGTCGGTGTCTTGCAAGGCGGGGGCGTGCGTTTCGATCCGCCGCTGGCGCCGGCAAAGGCCGCCGCGATCGACTCGATCAATGCAGGAACCGCGACCAAGCTGGTCCTGTGCTTTCGCCGCAACAGGATGGGCACAACCTTCTGGCCGAAGGCCATGCCCCTGTTAGCCACCTCGCTGGCAACGCAACTCTGGTGGCCGACCGGATGGGGCTACGACGATCAACGGCACTTCCTGGCGTCCTGTCTCGTAGGCGGCGCTGCCGTGGCGCGATTCGCCGAGCGCGATCCCCGTCGCGTTGGGCTTGCCCAGCTCGCCCATATGTTCGGCAGAGAGCGCGTCGAAGGGAAAGTTCTCTCTCCGTACTTTGTGAAAGCCTGGCATGACGATCCGCGCATCAGGGGCGGCTATTCGTCCCTTCCCGTCGGTGTTGATCATGACTCCTTGCTTCGGGAGCTGAAATCCCCCGAAGACGACACCTATCCGCAATTGTTTTTCGCCGGCGATTACGTGACCAGGCACCCCGGCTCGGCGCATAGCGCGTACCAGAGCGGCATCGATGCCGTGCATCGCGCCGGCGCCCTGCGGCAAACCGGTTGATTTCTCGATCCTCGTTTCCAAGGTCATTGGCATGTTCCGCGACAGCGCGTTCATGCGTGCAGTGGATGAGAAGTCGGCAGGCAGCAAGAGCCGCGCCAAATGCTGACCTGCAAATAGTAAGCTGCGGTTCTCGCTCGACAGGCAGGCATGGCAGGTGTTACGATGTGTGAGGAGGAAGTTAGCCCATGCACTCGACCACGACGAACCACACCAGCCCGACGGAAATAACTATTCTCGCTCGCCTGCTCGGCAACGAGAAGGGCAAGCTTCCCCAGCCAATGGCTCGCTACCTCTTGACTCTTGGGTTCAGCGATGCCGAAAAGTCCCATATGCACGATCTGGCCGTGCGGAACCAGGACAACGCCCTTTCCCGCGCTGAAAAGGAAGAACTTCTCGCCTACGCCAATGCCGGCACCTTGCTTTCGATCCTGAAATCCAAGGCCCGACGCGTGCTTCGCCTCAAGCCGATCAAACGCGCACTCGTGTAACTCCTCATGGAAGCAGCGCTGGTTCGGCAAGTCTGGCTGCGGGCGCGTCGCTGCTGCGAATACTGCCAGATCTGCCAGGATTACGACGACACACCCTTCGAGATCGATCACATCATTTCGAGGAAGCACCGCGGGCCTACGGTCGCCGCCAATCTTGCCCTGAGCTGTTTCCATTGCAATTCTTTCAAGGGATCGGATATCGGCGGCCGGGACAAACAGACACGGAAACTTACTCCTCTTTTCAACCCGCGACGACACAAATGGCAAAAGCATTTCCGCTGGCAAGGGGCGTACCTCATCGGCAGCACACCGGTCGGTCGCGTCACCATTGCTTTGCTGAACATCAACCACCGCTTCCGGGTCGAACTCCGCGAGGGCCTGATCGAAGAGGGGCTATTTCCTCCCGCATGATCAGCTGACCGCGCAGGATCCGCTCGATGTGACACGAGAATAAAGCGGGCGCAGGTCTCCGGTATCACTGTCCGAATTTCAAGTCGATAGTTGACCCAAATTGGACAGCCTGTTCCAATATCTTGCTACGTCAATGGTCGCTGGTCAGGAATACTCACCAGTTCGAGCGAGAGGGAATCTGGGATGGACGACAGTCCACGAGCTATCGCTGAACGCCTCACCGGGTATGTGGACGAATTACTTGCTGCCCGCGAGACACGCAACGCTTTAGCCGTCCGGGGCAGAACTCAGCTGATCTCCGCGCATTGGAGAAGCTGCGTGCAGCTCATCTCAAGTCGGCCCTGCCGGATGACCTTGTATCGCGCGTCCAACGGGACAAGGCCCGCGCTGAAGTTGATCTGCCCAGCACATCCGAGGACTATCAGAATGTCTGCTGCCGAGCAGTAGCGCGTGCGTCAACGGACTGGCGCTGGTCACGCCCGACCGGGGCCTTCATAGGATATGGAGATGACGAATTCCCCCGCACCTTTAGCCGGCTGGTTGCGAGTTTGCGGTGGGAACGCGTGACGGCCACGCCTCAAACGCATCCTCGATAATCCATGGGCTTTCTCGACCACTTCGGTCGCCGGAAGCCTCCCGGGCCCGCAAGGATAGGAGTCGCCATGCCGATCAGCATCGTTTGTCCGTCGTGTGCCACCACGCTCAACGCTCCGGATCATCAGGCCGGTAAGAGCGGCAAATGCCCGAAATGCCAAACCCGCGTGGAACTGCCGCCGGCCACGCCCACGCCGGCGAACCGAGAGATCGAGGCGTTCCAAGTAGCCGGCTTGCCTGCATCGAGTGGGCCGTTGATGGAAGCGGCTGCGCCGTCCGCTCCCGTGGAGGCAGCGGAGCCGGACGTGCGTCGCAAGCCGCGCAAGAAGAAGCCAAAGGGATTTCTCGGCCGCCTGTCCCTGCCGTCCGTGAGCGTTAATCCGGACCTGGTGAAACTTTTGCTCGGCATTGCTGCAGTGCTTGGCCTGGGATTCGCGGGTTTCCATGGCGTGCGCCTGGCCCTGCGGGCGTCGCCGCCGCCGGTCATCGCCGCCGAACGATGGCAGCCCGTCGAAGTCGCCGGCCGCTTCAAGATCCTTCTGCCGGGGCCTTCTCATCCGCTTACCCTGGCGGCAGCCGGCATGCAGATGACGCATTACAATTGCCAGCCGGACAAGGATTCGATCTACGCGGTCGCGTACACCCTTGACATGCTGCCGCCGAACCTCCGCGGACTGCCGGCCGAGACTCTTCTCAACGATGCTTGCGACGGGGCGATTGCGAACACAAAAAACCAGGGCGCGGTGGAAGTGAGCCGCCGTTCGATCCAGCTTGGCCCATACGAAGGCAAGGAGTTGATCAGCGAAATCCCGCGGCACCAGGCGAAGATGATTTCACGAGCCTACGTCGTGCACGGGCGGCTTTACACGGTCATGGCCGGCGCCATCGGCCTGGAGCCCGATCACGCCAACGTCAAGCGGCTCTTCGAGTCGTTCGAGATCCTCGATCAAGGGGCCGCCGCGCCGCCCGCGGACCAGCCGGCACCTGCTCCAACCACGCCGCCCGCAGGTCAGCCGGGACCTGCTCCAACCACGCCCGCCAACAGCGGACCGCCTGCCGTGGCGGAAACGCCCAGTAAGAACGAACCGCGCGGCAAGGTTCGCCTTCGTGCGGAACGTGGTCGCCCATTGCAGGCGGAAACGCCCGGTAAGAGCGAACCGCGCGAGAAGGTCGCCGAAGGCGGTGAACCCGGCAACTTGCTCATCAACGGTAGTTTTGAGGATGGGCCGGAGCCCACGGGCGAGGGTTCGATGCCGCTGCAGAAGGGTTCAGACATCATCAAGGGCTGGCGCGTGACGCGCGGTTCGATCGATTACGTCGGCCGCTACTGGCAAGCCGCACACGGCACGCGCAGCATCGACCTGGACGGCTCGACCCGTGGCGGCGTCGAGCAGACCTTCCCGACCAAAAAGGGCCGGAAATACCGAGTAACTTTCCGCATGGCCGGCAATCCCCACCCGATCGAAGGTCCGTCCTTGAAGAAACTCGGGGTTCAGGCCGCCAACCAAAGCGCCGAGTACGAATTCGATACGAACGGCCGCAGCAACCAAAACATGGGCTGGGTGACCAGGACCTGGGAGTTCACCGCCGCCGCCGAGCAAACCACGCTCGAGTTCTACAGCCTCTCGGGTCAACTTTGCGGACCGACGCTGGATAATGTTTCGGTCGTGGAGAAGAAGGATTGACCATGCCCGAGTATTGGAAAAGTGCCCTCTATCCCTAAAATGCGTTCGCGTCTTGATTCACCCATTGCTGCTTCACTCCGAGGCTCCTATGGCTCGCGCCGCCAGTGGTGTGCTGGACCGCTCTCCGTCGTTTCATCGGCTCTGCCTGCTCATCTGCAGCGGGTTTATCGGCGTCGTCGTTGGCAGAACCGGCCTGCAGGCCCAGGCGCCGCCGGCCGCCGCCAAGGCCGCGCCCGCGGCAATGGATGCGGCGTCAGTGCAGGCCGTGGCGCTCGATCAGAAGGTCATGGCAGATGCCAGGAACAGCTCGGAAGTGCTCAAAAACCTCACCTACCTGAGCGACGATATCGGCGCCCGGCTGACCGGATCGGCTAACCTGCGGCGTGCCAACGACTGGACCGCCCTCAAGATGCAGGAGTACGGCCTGAGCAATGTCCACCTGGAGCCGTGGACCATCCCGGCCGCCTGGGAGCGCGGTAGGGCCACGGCCCGGATCGTCGAGCCGGATAACGGCCGCACGCTCAGCGTCGCGGCCATGGCCTGGACGGCCGGCACCAACGGCAAGGTCAGCGGCGACGTCGTCATCATCAAAGCGCGAAACTCCAGGGAGCTTGCCGGCTACAAGGGCAAGCTCAAGAATGCCATCGTCCTTCCGGGCCCGCCTGCCGCGGTGCGGCCGATCAGCCAGAAGGGCTGGGACTTATGGATGGGCCGGCCGGCGAGACCAACGGCATCGGTTGCTTCGCCGGCCCCGAAGGCTGACGGCAAACCCCAGGCCGGCGGCAACGGCAAGGCTCCCGCCTCAACGACGCCCGCGGCCGCGAACGGGACGCCAAGTCTGTTCTCCATGTACCGCCAGATGACCTTCGCCCGTGAGCTGACGGACTTTGTTCGCGCCGAGGGTGCTGCCGCCGTACTGCAGGATGCGGCCAAGCCGCACGGCCTACTCAACATGAGCGGCAGCTGGGGCGCTTCAACCGACCGCGGCAACGCCGTGGACCCGCTGCCGACTCTATTCGTCGTTCACGAACACTACGCCCTCTTGCACCGCCTGGCCACGCGACCCGCGCCGGCACGAACCCGCGTCGAGCTGGAGGTCGTCAACAAAGTCATTCCCGGACCGGTGGTCTGCTACAACACCGTTGGCGACATCCGTGGCCGGGACAAGCCCGATGAGCTCGTCGTCCTCGGCGCCCACCTCGACTCCTGGGACCTGGGCCAGGGGACGACCGACAATGGCACCGGCAGCATGGTCGTACTCGAGGCCGCCCGCATTCTGGCCCGCTGCGGCGTCCAGCCGCGACGTACCATCCGCTTCATCCTGTTCACGGGCGAGGAGCAGGGCCTGCACGGCTCGCAGGCTTACGTGAAGCAACACAAGGACGAGATGGCCCGGACGTCGATGTGCCTGGTCCACGATACCGGCACCGGCCGTGTGGAGAGCATCGGCCTGCACGGCCGCAAGGCCGCCAGGCCGATTCTCGAAGCCGAGCTGGCAACGCTCAAGCAGGTTGGACTTCAGGAGCTGAGCCTCGGCTTCCTGCCCGGCAGCGACCACATGCGCTTTCACCTCGCCGGCGTGCCCGGCTTCCTTTGCGACCAGAATATGGACGACTACTTCCTCACCCACCACTCCCAGTCCGACACGCTGGACAAGGTCAACGAGGCAGACCTGATTCAGGGCGTCCAGGTTATGGCCGTGGCGGCGCTGCGCGTCGCCAACTTGCCGCTGCTGCTGCCGCGGAATTAACCTGGATGGCGTAATCCATTGCGGATCACAGATTGGTCATGCCGACTTCTGGGAGTCGGGCGACTCCAACCCGATGTACTCCACCCCCGACGACCAGCTTAACCCCGAACGCTACTGCTAGGCCGAGTTGTACGGCGACGACCCGTTCAACGCCGGCTGGCTTCTCGCGGTCACCGCCACGCTGCGCGAGCACGAAGACTGGGGGCTGGGCATCAACAACATCCCGCACAGCTACGTACTCATCTTCCAGAGTGGTGGAGGATGCGATGATCGTACTCCTTTCAGACTCGCGACTGCCTTGCAGTAGAATCAGGTGAATGGGGGAATCGAAACGCTGGTGGTGGTTGTTGGTCCTCTTGCTCGTGCAAATGACGCGAGGAATCCGAAAAGGAGTAACGTGGATCCCGTAGACACCGAAAAGCTGCGGCGCTGGTTGCGGAAGCATCCGGGCGTGGACCGCTATGGCGATGCGCTTCCACCTGGGGTATTGACGCGCCTGGGAACAGGGCGGTTGCGCGCCAACGATTGCATACGTGCACTAGCATTCAGCCCGGACACCAAGCTGTTGGCGGCAGCCGATGGCGACAGTGGTCGCGTAATCCTCTTTGAACTACCAAGCGGGCGCGTCCTGCGATCGCTACAGCAGGAACGCAGTGTCCGTGTAAAGTCTCTTGCTTTCTCTCCAGATGGTAGACTACTGGCCTCCGGCGGTGATGACGAAATCATTCATCTATGGAATCCAGCTACGGGAAGACAGCTACGACAAATGGCAGGCTCGCGGGGGGAGGTAAGATGCGTTGCCTTCGCACCCGATGGCAGAACAATTGCCTCAGCGAACCTTGGCGGTTCTGCGTGTGTGTGGGATTCCGTTTCCGGAAAACTGCTCCTAGATCTGCATGTGCCAAGGTCCCCGCAGAGCGCTTATGACGATTCTTTCTGGTCGGTGGCATTCTCATCGGACGGCAGATTGCTAACCGCCGGCAGCCAGTACTTTTTCACGCGGGAGCCAAGTCGGCAAGAGGTCAAAGAATACCGCCAACGTATCAGGATGGCGCGGCAGGGAAAGTGGCCAGTGAGAAGAGTGAGAAAGCCGCTTCCAGAGTTTTGGGGCGATGGGACCGAAGTCTGCGAGAAACAAGGCAGGGTGTGGGTCTGGCAATTGCCGGATGGGAAACTCTTGGTTGAGCTCAGATCCCACCACGGCAAAGTGGACGCCGTGGCCTTTCTGCCGGACGATGAATTGCTTGTCTCAGGCGCGAGGGATACTTCCGTGTGTCTCTGGGACTGGAATTCCCGAAAACGGCTGAAGACTTTCTACTGTTCTGGAGGGGCGGAGATGCCGGCGCCTTTGCTCTTGAGCCGCGACGGCAAGTCCATAATTGCATCGGGAACAGAAATAATTCTTTACAATTTGAAAACAGGCAAGCGCATACGCAACTTTGATAAGTCGGACGGCCGGTGGAGCTTTGCGACTGCCCTTTCTCAAGACGGCAAAGTGCTCGCGGCCGGATTGCACGGCAGGTCAATTAGCCTTTGGGACTTCGCCACAGGCAAGGACCTCGTGCAGATGCCTAGAAATGTAAGTGAGCCGGTCGATGTCCTCTTTTCCCCCGACAGCAGAACGATAGCTTCCAATGATGGTCAGACTGTTTTAATCTGGGAAGCGCGCAGCGGACGTGCGCTCGCCAGGATGGTCAGCAGGGCGGCGTGCCTCCTGAAGCAGGTGTATTCACCAGATGGTAGAAGATTGGCAATTGGCGGATACTGCGACGGTAATGATGGCATCTGGGTCTGGCACTTGGCTTCCGCCAAGCCCGTTCTGCTCCTTCGAAATGTCGTAGCAACGGCGCTGGCTTGGCTTCCCAGCGGCGATTCGCTTGCCATTGGGGTGGGGTCGGATGGACTTCACGTTTACGACGCAAAAAGCCGGAGACGAATCCGAAGACTGACCAGAACCCAGAATGAGGTCACTAGCCTTGCCAGTTCCGCTCAGGGGAACCTTTTGGCTTCTCACAATGATGATGGCGTCGTGCACGTCTGGGATTTGACGACCCGGAAGTTACAACATGAGTTTGAAACGCTTCCCTCGAAGGTTCAGGAATGCGGACCTGCACCGACCCATCTCGTGTTCTCACCTGATGGCAAGTTCTTGGCATGGGGAAATCCTGAAGGCCGAACTTATGTTTGGGATTGCTGCAGGGGCAAGCGCAGTCATGAGTTTCAGGCGCCCTACCTTCCCGAACGTCGCATACGGAGTTATGTCGTCGGCTTCACGTCTGACGGCCATGCGCTCGCAGCGGGCGCAGCGTCCCAGACGGGGCCCGAGGATAGTTGGAAGATCAAGGATGACTACGCAATATGGATTTGGGACATTCCCACCGGAGCGGAGCTTTTCGTCTCGCCAGGGCACGATCGTCCGGTTTCCTCATTAGCCTTCTCACCGTCAGGCCATCTCTTGGCGTCCGGACATTGGGACAGCACCACTCTGGTATGGAACCTCAGGGAGGCGCTGGGCGCTAGCGGAAGTCCTGTCTGGTGATCTCCCGTGGGGCGATACAGTGACTGCTGCTCGTCTTTAGAGGCTGAAATATGGAAGGGAACCCCGATGGTCTTCGATCTCTGGCGAAATACTCGAAGCTGCCGGTCGAGCGAATCAGATACCACGTCACGGCCGATGAAGGCACCGTTCGGTCCATTGACCGAGGGGTGCTTTTCTTGATGGCCTTCTGGAGTGTGCCATCTGTCAGGGCGTTTGCGAAACTTACTGAAGTCCTGGCTGCTTTGCCGTCGGACGCGCTTGAACTCGTTGTTGTGGACGTGGACGGTTCCGCTGCCTTGGACGAACTCCCGGAATTGAAGGGCCAGATCACCGCCGGCGCAGGTCAAACGGCCTGGGTCAGGAATGGAAGAATTGTTGCAACATCGGGCCTAAGAATGAACGTCGAGTGTTTCAAGCCGAACACGCTGGCCCTGTTGTCGATGGCCTAGAATGATGATGGATTGTCGCTTTTCGTCCTCGGATTTCTGCCTGCAATGAACAGCCAAGGCGAATACCACTTGCATCTGTTGGCGCCCGACCAGGGCCCGGCCGAGAAGGTCTTCAATCTCGTCTGGCGGTTCGACTTCACCGCGCCCGGCTTCTGCTTGCTCAACGCTGGTCTTGGCGTGGACTCGCACACGCTGCGGTCCTGGATGGTGGAGTTGAAAGATCACTTGAGCGAAATCGCCGTTAGTCGAGGCGGCAAGCCGTTCGTGTTCCGGTCGATGGCCCGCTTCGACCAGCAGGAGACGACGAAGTTTCACGTGGACGGCGCTCCCGAGCAGTCGATGCTGATGTTGGGTTACGAACCATCGAGCGTTCACAGCCGGCTGTTTCTGGCCGATTATACCCGTGCGGCGTTCGACCTCGGCATCGCCCCGCAGCAGTTCTTGCAAGACTACAACCCGATGTACCGGCGCGGAGAAGAACTCCTGGCCCGCTACGTCACGGAGCTTCCCCAGCCCGCGGACGGCGAATCCCGGATTCTGCTCGTCAACAATAGTACGCTGCCGTTCACCGAGGGCCGCACGAACCCCTTGGGGGTGATGCACAAGGCGATCATCGTCACGCCGAACCATGCCAAGAAGCGGATCGTCAATTCAACGATGCTCACTGTGGGCGACGGCGAGGCGATTGGCCAGGAGCAGCAGCACCAGTTCGTCAGCACGAACCAGATTAGCCAGAAGATTTATTGAGGCTTGGGACTCTACGACTGGAACAAGGAATAACGCAGAGGAGCCGCGATGCCCAAACTGTTCGTCGCTATCGGATTGCCTGCTGCAGCGACGGAGGCACTTGACCGCATCCAGCCACGGCCAAGCGCCGGCGTCCGGTTGGCCGAACAGAGTCAAATGCACCTGACCCTCCACTATCTTGGCGAGGCAGACGTGGAGCGCATTGCGGTCGCACTCGAGGTGTTGGCGTTTCAGGCGTTCTCGCTTACACTCGAGGGCGTTGGCCAGTTCCCCTCTGCCGGCGGAGCGGTTACCCTCTGGGCCGGTGTACGGGAGAATGCAGAGCTGCTGGGGCTGCGCACGGCGGTGGCCGCCGCCCTGGCCGAATGGGGGTTCCGACCTGAGGCGCGCCGGTACACTCCGCACATTACCCTGGCCCGGTGCGAGCGGGGGGCGGCGACGGATCTAGCGGCCGAGTTCCTGGCGCGGCAAGCGGCGTTCCGCATCGCAGAGGTTCCAGTCGCCGGCTTTGGCCTGTTCTCCAGCACATTAGTCGGCGAGGTCCCGGTGTATCGGTGCGAGCGGCAGTTCCCGTTGCTGGTCGGCGAGGCCAAGGCGATAAGTGGTTCAACTTAAGGTGTGAAGGTGTGGCTGGAACACTATTTCTTACGGAAACGCTCGTTTGGGCTCCTGCAGGCTGGCTATACGATAATGTCCTTGAGAGCATGGCCGCTGTGCTTACTCCGGATGAGCCCAAACTGGCAGCGCAACTCCTCGAATCCAGAACAGCAATAAACGGCGGATATCTGGACTTGCGCACCCTCGACGCAGATGAATTATCCGCGTTGATTCGGTCAGCAGATGCCGCCTACCGGGAATTCGAACAGCAAGGTCCAAACTCTTTCCACATGCCCGATTTCTATCCGGGATTCATGAATCACTTTGGCCGGCTAAGAGAGATGCTGAAGGCGGCCCACGATGAAAAAGCAAAGCCCACGGACGCTTGAACAGGGACAATAACATGGCTTAGAAGTTCCTATGAGCTGAGCCGTCACGTTGTACGTTGGATTCGCCATCACGACGTTGTGCTTCCGCCTATCCCAAACCGAAACCGCATGCTGCCGAATGTGTTGCAAGTCGCAATTGCTTTGCAGAGATGTGAGACCTTCCCCAGTTTCCGTCCCAGCCATCCTTTGCAAATCACAAATTCGTCATGCCGGCTTCCTTGAAATACTGCGCCATGGCGGCGACGGTCGGCACGCGTTGACGCAGATGCTCGATTTCTTGCGGCTGCAGTTCGCGCAGCTGGCGGAGCGATTCCACGGCAGCGATCATGCTGAGCTGCAGATCGTTCACCGGTGTGGCCGGCAGGTTGGCAACCGCGAGCATCGCCAGCGGGTTCGTGAGGGGTGCAACTTCGGGAAGCGTGTCGCGCGGCTCGTCGCGGGTGATCAGGAATTCCAGCGTTGGTGCTGCTTTGATCCGCTGGCTGGACAGCATTGCCGAATCGGGGATCGCCAGCCAATCACGCAGGGTTGCCAGGATCGAGGTATGGTCGAAAGGAACGCCGGTTGGGGAGCGAAACACGGTGCCGGCCTCGATCAACGGCGAAATGACCACGGCGGGCACGCGCACGCCGAAGCGGTTGAAGCGGAATCCCTGGGCGCCGGGATAGCTCGCCGTGTCGGGAATCATCGCGCCCCACGGCGGCGGCACGTGATCGTAGCAACCGCCGTGCTCGTCGTAGGTGATCACCAGCAGGGTCTCCGCCCAGTGCGCCCCGGTGCTCACGGCCGTCCATACCTCGGCAAGAAAGCGTTCGCCATCGGTGACGTTGTGTGGGGAATGCTGGTCGTTGGGCTCGATGGCAAAGCTGGGCTCGACGTACGCGTAGCTGGGGAGGGCGCCGTTTCTGGCATCCACCTGGAACTGGGCGAATTGGTGGAAGTGCAGCGGAAAAAGCCCGAGGCGCGGATACTGCAGCTTCGTCAGCGAGGGCAGGACGGTGTCCTTGTAGATGCCCCAGCTGTGCCGGTTTTTTGCAGCACCTCGTAAATCGTCTCGGTGTTGTAGGCGAACGGACTGGCATTGGTGACCTGCCCGCGCGCCGTGCCGGTGTGCACGAAACCGCGGTTGGGCCACGTCTGGGCCGGCACCGAACCGAACCAGCGGTCGCATACGGCGTAACTCCTGGCTAGCTGGCTGAGCACCGGCACCTGGCTCGGGCTGTAAGATTGCATGATGCGCTGCGCTGTATCGAGGTCGTTTCCGGCAGCGATCAGATAATCGACCAGGAAGCCAAGCATGGTCGGCTGCTGGTTTTCCGCGGGCGTCTGCGTCCCAAAGATCTGGAAGTTGAAATTGGGGAACAGCTCATTGGGGTCGGGATCTGGAACCGTGAACGGTGCGGTCCCGGTTGTGCCCGACGACGCAAACACCTTGTCCGCTGCGGTTCCCGGAGTGGAGAAGAAATCGGCATTGGCAGGATTCCAGAACAAGTCCGAATCGGTGGCCGGAAGCAGTCCATCAAAAGAGGCCCGATCCTGCGCCGGCAGGTTCAGCGGTGGCACGTTCCGCTTTTCCGCATACAGGAACCCGAGCATATTGTCAAAAGAGCGGTTCTCGAGCATCACGACAACGATGTGCTGAATCTTTGCAAGATTGCCGGCCATGAATTATTCCCAGGAAAAACTATACCGGCTCGTGTGATTCGCCTGCACACCAACCCGAAGCGCTAGCGAGGTCCCTTGCTTGCGCTGCGGGTTAGTGTAGCAAGATCGGCGCGGTCATTTCGGGAGTGATAACCCGATTAAGGATGTTGGCAAGATGGCCACCAACATGGCCACCGGAAACACAGAAAACTCCAGAAAATCCCTAGACGGTCAAGACGGCCGGTTCCTCCCTGGGATCTCCGAGCAAGACGCCGTTACAAAACAACTGTGCGTCACGAGAAGAGCAGTTTACCGGAGTTTTTTACAACCGCGCCCAGGCCCCGTGACCCTTGGCAAACTGGGCAAACATGACCTCCGCCGCGCCACAACTTAATGATCATCAATGCTTTAAAACGACCGAGTAGTTTGCCACCCGTGGCCACGAACTTGGCAAACTGGCAAACTACTCTTGCGACTATCCGACAGCGCAGGAGATGACCCGCTTAAGCAAAGGCAAGCGTTTCCCGTCAATAGGATTTGGCTAAATTCCGCAACAATGCGCCAACTTTTTCGTAGTTCGCCATTGTTCGCCAGGTGAGTGGCGGGCGGACTAGGCCGGCACCGATTGATCTTCGGTTTTTTTCAGAAAGAGCGCCCCCACCTCGTACCAGCCGTTGCCGCAGCGCTGCACGCGTACAATATTCGCCTGCACGGTGAGCGTGGACGGCTCGCTGTTGGTCGGGACGTCGATGGAAACCAAGGTCGTGGGCAGTGGCCGCGGCAGATAGAAACCGATGCCGTTTACGGAGATGTCCTTGCCCTTGCAATCGATCACTTCACCGAGCGTGCCATCGCCAAGGATGGAGCGGACCGGCAGGGTTTGCTGCCAGACCAGGCGATCCTCTATGCGGCGCTCGGCGGTTACCTGCAGAGCCGTGCGCACGCTCTCCAGCAGGAGCAAGCCAAGCTCCTTGAGCAACTGCGCGCCGTGCTTGCGGCGGCAGTCAAACGTGGCGATCTGCAAGGTGACCTCGATGGGCGTGGCGGCAGGCAGGCGCGGCCGGGCCAGGTGGATGCGCAGCTCCAGGCCGGGCTGGCGTCCCAGGCACTGTTGCCAGAAGCTGCGCGGCCGAATGATGTGGAGCACGAGATCTTCTTCATCCTGGCGGATGACCTGGGCGCCGCATTGCTGCGCGAACTCTTCCAGGCGTTGCCGGGCCGTTCCGAGCGGTAAGGGAGCGCTGAACTTGCGGAGCAGGAATTCCCCCGCGCAAGCCATCGCCTCGTTATCCACAGCGGGCGCTGCGCTGTTCGGCTTGAGAGCCGTGGCCACGAGCCCCGAGATAATTTCATCGGGCGATAAACCTTCGCCGGCGCCTGCCGCATTGGCCGTGCCGGCCGTTTCCCCGCTGGCGGGATTGACGGTGGACTTAACCGGTGCGGCGCCGGCCTCTTGCAGGGCCCTGATGAACTCCGTGGCGCTGGGCCAGCGCTTGTGCGCGTCCTCGCACAGGGCACGGCTGACGATGCCGCGCTCCGGCTCCGGAAGGAGGCTCAGGTCCCTCTTGGCAACCAGGAGAGGCTTGCCCTCGGAGCGCCGCGGACCTGCGCCGCACACCAGGTCGAAGTAGATCAGGGCCAGGCTGTATTGATCGCAAGCCCGGCTCAAGTTGCCGCGCAACAGCTCGGGAGCGGAGTAGCTTTTCTGCGCCTGCGGAATGGGCTGCCCCGCCGGCAGATAGAGGACCTGCATCAAACCGAAGCCTTCGATCGCCAGGGCTTCGCCGTTCAGCAATAAGTTTCGGGGATTCAGGCCCAGGTGCTGGATCGCGTGTTGCTCGTAGAGATAGTCCAGGGTCTCCGCCGCGGTGCGCAGGCGGCCGAGCAGCTCGACGCGGGGAATACCGGTCAAGCCCTGGCTCTGGCATTGCTGATAGCGTTTCCAGAGCGACAGCTCCGCCCAGTCGGTCACGACTACCAGGCGCGCCGGCCCGAGCGGGATGAGCTTCAGATAAGCGAGCGTCGGATAACTCAGCGCGTTGAGCCAGGCGATCGCTTCCGCCTCGCGGTTCTTGTCCGTGCTGTTGAGCCCGAAAAGGAACTTGACCTGTCGGGCCTTGTCTCCGGGAGCGAGCGCTATCCAGATTTCCGCTTGCGGGCTGCAGCCGATGCACTCCAGAAAGCGGTAACCGGGAAGGAAGGTCTCGCTCCGCCCGATGCTGCTGCTCGAACCCAGTTTCCTCTCGCCCTGGGCGGCGGTTCTGGAGAAGCCGTCCATGCCGAAGCTGTCCGCGCCGGCCTGAGCCAAAGAGGTAGGAGAGCCGTGGCTGGTCGCCAGGGCCAGGACGAAATCGGTGCACGTGGAGAAACGGCCATCGGGGTCCTTGCACAGTGCCTTGGCGACGACCGGCCGGTCCGGCGCCGGCAGGGACTTCAGGTTGGGCTCTGCCGTCGTGTGCTGGAGCAGCAGTTGCCGCAAGTTCTCGCCGCGGAACGGCGGTTTGCCGGTGAGCAGCTCCTGATAAACGATGGCCAGGCTGTACTGGTCGCAATGCGCGCTCAGCGAGCCGCGGAAGACTTCCGGCGGCGCGTAAAGCGGGGTAATGGCGCTGAGGCTAACCGCTCCTTCACCGGGACGGCCGCCCAGGCTGCTGACCAGGCCGAAATCCGCCACCTTCACATGACTACTGACCAGGAACAGGTTTTGCGGCTTGATGTCCAGGTGTTGAAGCCCGTACTGAATGTTCAGCAGGTCGAGCGCCTCGGCGGCCTCGCGCAGGTAGGCGAGCAACTCGTCGCGCGGGATGCCGGCGGCGCCGGCTTGCTGGTAGGCGGCGAAGACATCGTGCAGGCTCTTGTCGGCCAGCTCCGTGACGATGAGCAGTTCGCCGTCGATGATCTCGACGCGCTCCATGGACAGCATGAAGGGATGGCGGATGTCCTTGACATGGCCAATGGCGCGCAGCTCCTCCTCGGCGGACGCGCCTTCCAGGCCTTGCAAGTTGCCGTAGACAAATTTGATGGCCTTGCACAGACGCCCGGGGGCCTCGCACTTCCAGACCTCGCCGAAGCCGCCTCGGCCCAGCAGCGCAAGCAAGCGATAACCTGGGATCGGCTCGTCTCCCGGGGACCTGCGGCTCTGACCGGTTTCAAGTTCGGCATGTTCCATGAGATGGGGGCAGTCCACGTCCCATTTTCCTCCACGTGCGCAATGGGAGTCCGCTAGCAGCCTAGGTCGAAAATGGCGCGGCGTCCAACGTGACGCCAATGGCGGCGTAAATCTGAGGGTTGGCCTGAATTCAGGCGCTGACGGACAGGGCTAGGAATCCGGTCGTGGGAAGAGTGCGGAGAATTGATGAACGGAAAGGTTTAGGGTTTGCCGGAGCCGCGTGTTTTCTGCTGCGCGAGCACGAAGGCCCTGGTTTCGATGGTGGCCGGAGAAGATGCATCCAGCTGCTCCAGGCGGGCCAGCCAGCGCGCGGCCTCATGGAGATCACCTTGCCTCGCCAGAAAGCGCGTGAACAGGGCAATATGGGCAAGTTTTGGTTTCTCGACAGCTACCAGGGCGACATATTGCTCGCGCGCTTTGCCGCGCTCGCCGGCGCTGTCGTAGAGCTGGGCGAGCCGAGATTGCTCCTCGAGTGATAGCGGCTCCTTCTTGAGCGATTCTTCGAGATAGCGCAGCGCCTCGCGAAGCTTGCCGGACTCGGTTGCCAGGATGAAGGCCCGAACGCGTCTATCGGCTGTAGAGGCCGGATTGCTGGCCAGGTTGAGGTCAACCAAGCTCGTTGCTTCCGCCAGTTTCTCAGGCTCCTGATGCGCGCTGAGCGCCAACGCCAACTGGCGGCGGGCCCAGGCGCTTTGCTCGACTGGTGCGGGCGTGCCGGCATTAAGAAGACGGCGCAGGTGCGGTTCTGCCTTGTCAGGCTGATCAGTCCGAAGATAAAAGCCCGCGAGCGTGTGCTGAACACCGGTGTCCTCGGCACGCGCCGAGGACAGCACCTGGTATTGCTGCTCCGCGCGATCGAGTTCGCCCATGGCTTCATAACAGCGCCCGAGCGCGAGAGGCAGACGTTCGGGGGAAAGTTTGTGCCGCGCCTCCTGAAGAATGGCTTCGGCCTGCGCGCGGGATTCCGTCCGGGCGACGAACTGAGCCAACGCCGCCCAGGTGTCCGGAATATTCTTGCCGCGCTCCACGGCCCTGGACAGCGTAGCCCTGGCGTCCACAACTCGTCCGGCAGCCTCCTCAATTCTCGCCAGCCACAGGCAATCGCGGTAATCCCTGGCGTTGACGGGCACGGCTTTGCGGGCCAATTCCAGGGCCCGATTCAAATCGTTCACGCCAAGGACTATTTCCGCGGCCAGGCGCGCGTGCCGGCCCTCCAGGGGATAGCGTGCCTCCCATTTCCGGATCACCTGCTGAGCTTCTCCGTCCCGGCGCTGCGCGTGCAGTAGTTGCGCCGCGCGGTACATGAGCTGCGGCCGCTGGTCCCCCTTGTCGATCGCCTGAAGATAATGGTCCATGGCGGCTTCGTCATTGCCGTCAAGTTCATCGAGAATGCCTTCCAGCAGAGGCACGTAGGACCAACCGGGAGCGCAAGCAGCCACGTCCGCGAGGCGCACGCGGGCGTCGAGGCGCGCACGCTTTTGTCCGCGCCTGGCCAGCAGGACAAGGCGGGCGGCGTCGCCGCACTTCCAGAGCACGCCGTTGTCCCCTTCGATGCGGCGCAGCTCCGCGAGCGTCTGCTCGATGACAGCCGCGCGGCCGCTCTGCAAGGCGAGATCAAAGAGGAGGAGCCGGCATGGTTTATCGCGGGGCTGCTGTTCGAGAAGCTTGAGGCAATAATGTTCGGTCGAGGCGGCGGCGCCGAGCAGGTATGCTGCCCCCGCCAGTTCGCGCCACAATTCGACACGTTCTTCCGGCGCGAACCTCTCTATACCCTTCGCCAACTCGGCAAGCTCCTTTTCGGCCCGGGCTGGGTCTTGCCGTGCAAAATACCTTGCCAGCGCGATGCGTAGCTCGACGCGGTCGCCGAGCTGTTGCTGCGCATCTTTGAGCGTTTGCAGCGCGCTGGCGGCTTTGCCGCTTCTCTGCAGCACGTCCGCCAGCGCAAGGCGCATCGGCAGCATGGCGGGCCGGGCGGCGCACTCCTTTTCGAGAACTGCCTGCGCCTCCGCCAGGCGCTCCTGCCCTGCCAGCAGCTCTGCACGCAAGATGAGGACGGCTGCGGAAGCCGGAGCTGCCGCTTCCACGCGGGCCAGGGCCTTGCCGACCTCGCTCCAATCGCGCTGCGCGGGCGGCCGCAGGGCATTGCGCTGGATCAAGGTCTCGACCAGTCCCGCCCAGGCGGCCGAGGGTGGTTCGCGTTGCGCCAGGCACTGATGAAACTCTCCCGCTGCTTCGTCAAGCATTCCGAGGGCCAGCATCGTGGAGCCGAGCGCAAAGCGCGCCTGAGCGGACCTGGAATCGGCGCGCACGGCTCGGCGCCGGGCTGCCAGGGCCTCCTGCTTGTCCCCCAAACGCTCGTAGCATTCGCTGAGCTCCAGTTCCGCCCGGCAAGCAGCCGCGGGCCAGGCTGCCAGTCCCGGCCGAGCGCTTTCCAGGAGCCTGGCTGCGTCCTCGAACTTACGACTTTGCTTCAGGACGAGGGACCTCAGATAGAGGGCGAGCGCCGGGGCGCCGCCGCTTTTTTCCAGACGCCTAATGAGGTCGCCCGCTTCATCAAGCCGGCAATCCTGAATGTTGGTTTCGGCGAGCATGGCCAGCAAATCCGGCTGAAAGGGACTAACCTTGAGACCCCGCCGCAAGGCTTCAATCCCTTCGGTGCGTCTTCCCGACGATAATTCAAACCGGGCCAGGGCCGTGCACAGGCGATCGTCCCCGGGATGCTGCAGGAGCGCGCTTTTCAGTTCGTCGCCAAGTCCGTGACGCCAGTCCGTATGTTGAGCTAAGTCAGCTTCAAGCAGCAGAGCTTCGCGGTTCGCCGGCGCAAGCTTGCGGGCGACCTCAAGATCCTGCGCCGCTTTTGCATAGGCCTCTTCCGCGATCTCGAAGCGCGCCCGGGCACTGTAAGCAGCGGCCGTCTGGGCGTTGGCAAGGATCAGCGCCTGCATAACCGCGGCGGCACGCTGGGGTTGGCCGAGCCGGTCGCGCAGGATAGCGGCCAGTTGCGTGTACACGTCAATCCTGGCCGGCGCGTGCCCGATCGCCTTCTCCAGGATTGCAACCGCCCTGGGAAAATCACCGCTGACGGCGTGGCAGCGGCCGAGCTGCTGTTCTAACTCCGCGTCCTTGGGATGAGCGTGCAGCAGGATTTCGAGATGCCCGGCCGCCTGGGCACATTGCGACAACTCGATTTCGGCCGTGGCAGCCCGGCGGCGCAGATCCTCGTTTCTGGGCTCCCGGCGCAGAGCTTGCTCGAGCGCCAGCGCCGCGCGCCGCCGCGACTTGGGCGCCGTGGGCAAATCGTCGAGGAGTATGGCGTAGCGCGTCAGGGTCGCTGCGTCTTCGGGCTTATAGGCAAGGTAGCCGCTCAGGTAGCTCGCGGCTTGCTGGCGATTTCCCTGTTGTTCCGCCAGATCAGCTTGTCTAAGAAATGCGCCGGCATTCCGCTTGACTTGAAACTCATGGACCAAATGCACAGCGGCTGCCGCGACCGCGCCGGCAGCGAGCAGCCACAGGATTCGCTTCTCCTGGAGTTTGCGTCTCGGGCGGATCTCGGCGAGCCTGTATCCCAAAGCGAGCGACGCGTCTTTTGTCAAAGAAACGGGCCTGTCAGTTGCCTCAGGATTCTGTGGACGCACCGTGGCGTCGAGAAGTGAGTGAAAATTCATGGATTAAAGGTGAAAGAGATATGCCGGTGAGAACCAGCATATCTCAGTTGCGACCAGGGGAATTGAGCTAGCCAGCCGATCAAACCGGCACAGCCGTGGAAGGCGATCGCCTGCGCCAGTACAGGAACAACAAGGGCATAATGGAAATTGCCAGCATAATGGCCGCCGGCTCGGGAATTGCCGGCGGGGTGGTCGTTGTGTTCGTATTGGTATTCGTGTTTGTGTTATTGTTGGTGTTGCTGTTGGAATTCGAGTTATTGTTGGTGTTTGTATTAGTATTGTTGTTTGTGTTGTTGTTATTGTTTGTATTCGTATTCGTGAGCGTGTTGTTATTTGTACTGTTGTTATTATTGCTCACGTTTACTGTTACAGTCACAGGCGTTTGTGGCGTGGGAGTCTGTCCTTGCTGCTGTTGCTGCTGTTTCTGTTGCTGCTGAGCGGTATTGCCGCCGCCGCTGCTGCTGGAGCCGCTCACGCCACCACCGGTATTCCCGAGTCCCCCCGAGCCGAAGCCGCCTATGGCGCCGAAACCGCCGCCGCCGAATCCTCCTGGAAAGCCGCCGCCGCCACCGCCGCCGCCACCAAACGGCATGCCGCCAAGCGAGCCAATGGGAGCGCTGGATCCAGGCGCCGCAGCTCCTGCCGGGGTTGGAGCCGTGCCAGGGGCCATGCCTGCCGGCGCCACTCCTTCAGCCGGAGCAGCGGCCTCGCCGGTAGCGGCAGGGCGAATCTGGCCGGCCATGCGCTTCAGGGCATCCCGGTCTGCAATGCGTATTTCCTCATCTACTGGGGGAAGATTTGACGTAAAACCGAAAATCGTGCTGTGCTGACCAAGCTTGACCAGGTCTTTGTCCCAGTACGCCTGAAAGACAAACTGGGAGCGTTCTTCACCCCAGAGCAGCGGCGGCACCGCCTCCGCGCCCCGAGCCAGACCCCGGTTAAAGTCGTAGCCGGCCACGGTAATAAGTACGTAATCGGGCGTCATGGCATGTTCCAGCACCTGAAGCTCGTTTTTGGCCCAGCTTGCATACTTGATCGTATTGGTCTTTAGCTCTTTCGCGGCCCAGGACGATGCCAGGCCAATGTTGGCGCGGTCGACCGAGAAGGTGTCGCGCAGATCCCCGAGGGGGTAAGCAGGCGAATCGAGCAGGTACGGCTCGTGCGGCAGTTCCGCGAGGATCGAAGGATTGCTCGACACCGCCATGCGAATTTTGCGGTCCGGTTCGCCAAGGCCGGCGCCGGCCGTAGTGCCGTCAAACTTGCGATCCACAACTTCCGCCGCGAATCCCAGGTCTTTGAAGTAGCCCCACGATGTAAGCTCGCGCGGATCGACCAGCAAGCGCAGCGACGAACGGGCGATCGGCTTGATGGGCAGTTCCGTGTTGGCGGCAGGTTTGATCGGCAGCGGGTCGAGGCCGCGATCGTTTACGAGCTGATAAAGATAAAGGTACTTGGCACTCGTATCCAGGGATGGCGAATAGCGGTTTTGAAAATCCTTGCCCTCACGGAAGAGGTCGTTGAAGCGCGTGATGCCCGTGCCCCAGCTGTCGGTTTCATTACCGGTCTGCTCCAGGACCATCCAGTAAATGGTGCCGCCGATAACCTCTTCCCGATTGGCCGGATCCCAGGCGACATAACGGATCTTGCCGTTGCCCAGCACTTCGTCGGGCGGGTTGCCGGGGCGCGTAAACCCTTCGCGGACAACAGAGGTGCGCGGGGTTGTGCCTGTCCCGCGCGCTCGAACATCAGACTGCCCTTTGGCCTCCGGCCGGATCTGGGAATCTTTCTTGCCATCCCCCTGGGCAGTAGCGTCCGGAAGAGTCAGGAGGACGGTAAATCCCCCCAGGACGCCTAGAATGACGAGCCGCTTCATTACTGAAGTCAATGTGCTGGATGCCATGGTGATTCTTCCCTGTGGGCTCCGCGGAAACAAAAGCAAAGAAGACTGCATTGACAAGAACATCAGACACGACCTTCGTCGGGCAGAAGCTGCTTCAGGGAGGGGAGATCAGCTTCAGGCATCATTTTAGCTTTGGTTTCTCCGCAACTGATAGAGCGAAAAGCTAGAAAGCCGCGCAGGCGATACGTTGCAGAGATCACAATTTTGACCAGGCAAGAATTGTTGCGGTACTTTCTTGCCGGTGCAAAAAGAGGAGCGGCCTTTGTGCGCGATCCCCCCCGTCTTCAAGCCGACTTTGTTCCAAGCCCGGGGCAAATGACAGCTGTAAGCCGATCAAGGTTCCGTCTGATTGCATACAAATCGCGTGCCTTGGGCATGGCTTTCTGTTTTTTTTTCTTCTCTACCAGTCCTGGTGAGCCAATTCTGAAACCGGTAAAGCCAGTTGAGGCAGCCGCTGAGCCGTAACTCCAGCACCAAAGGCCCATAAACAGGCACACATTCGCGCGGTAACATGCGGCCGTCTGCCTCTCTGTACACAAAGCCACCATACGCGGATACACACCCTTCGTAACCGGCCTCAGCAACCAGCGGCAGCCTCTCCGCCGGAAGGCACTCGCGCCTTCCAAAAGGATAAGCAAACCAATGTATCGCATGGCCCAATTCATGCTCTAATACGCGCTTCGACTCGGTCAACTCGTACCGGACGGTGTTTAGCGGGATCGCGCCGAGATCAGGATGCGTGTGCGTGTGGGAACCTATCTCGAACCCCATGCGATCCATGGCACGCACATCGTCCCAGGTCAGCTTGGCAAGTGCAGGCAAGTGCCGATCCCAGGGAAAAACCTCGCGCGTGCCCATGTAAGCAGTCGAAAGGAAAAAGCAGGCAGGCAGGCCATGCCTGGCCAACGTCTGCGCGGCGCGAAGGTTGTCCCGGTAACCGTCGTCGAACGTAATCGCCACGGTTCGCGCGGGAAACGGCTCACCGCAACGGAATATACGGAAGACTTCAGCGAGAGGTACAACGCGAAATCTCCGCCTAAGCATCCGGCACATTTGCTCGAACCGAGCCGTGCTCACGGTGAGGTCATCTTCCGGCACTTCATCCGTCACCCGGTGAAACGCCAGGATGGACATGAATGGCCCGCCGATCCAGCGCGTCAGCGACTCCTGCAGACTCATGAGCCCGGAATACTTGTAAAGACCACAGAATCCTAGTTTGGCTATGCTGTTCATCGGTACCCGCAGACTTGCCGTTGAGAATTTGCGGCAGTTTCGCAGCGCTATGGATTTACGGGCTAAGCTCCGCCGCCAACACGAATTGCCATTGAACCGGATTGCCCTGCCAGTGCCAGAGGTAATCCGCCTGTTCGGATACCATTTGAAACGCCCGCACCGTCTTCCTCTGACGATCGAATAGCGCGCTGCCAACGACCGTGGCCGTTACGCGCCCGTTGGTCTTGGCCGGAAAGGCAAGGGGTTTCTCCACGGCCCGCAAGGGGTGATCCATTTCGAGGCTGCCGCGCAGGGAAAGGCGAACCGCCTTGGGCGACACCTCGGCGACGGTTGCATTTAGCGATCCGCTCAAGATGGTGCTGTTGCCGGCGTCGTAGTTCTGGATGGGGGGAAAGAAATAGGCATATAGTTTATCGATCACTTGCTGCGATATTTTCCAGGACATCCCGCTTCGGATTTCCGACTCGGGCAGAAAGGCGGCCCATTGCTCGGCTGTTAATTCCACGCGGTCGTGTGAAGCGCCCAGTGATGCATTGGCGCCGAGGTTGCGCGTCCAGATGTTCACCTTTTGTCCGCCTCGGTCAGAAGCGTCCTTCGCTAGGCTCGCGGCGGGCCTCGAGCGCGTCTTTTCCAGGTCGCGCGGCTGCAATTTCTCTCGCTCGATCACCCGTTTGAGCATGGGGACGAGAGCTGCCGGCTTCATGGCTTGATCTACCAGCATGGAATCGAGAACGCCGCCGCCAGGGTCGACCAGGTAAACGCACACCGACCCTCTGGCAAGGCCGCGGCTCTCGGCTTGTTGACGGATGCGGTCCCATTCGTCGGCCCCGTCCTTGGTCTTTTTAGCTTGCTGGTAATCATCCACCGAATACAGCACGGGCACGAAGTACCGGCTGAGGAGATCCAGGACCTCGGAATTGGAGAGCGAACTCGCTCTCATGCCAAGGGCGCCGCCTCAACATCGGCCGCTGTCCAGATTGCCCTCGAAGCTGAAAAGAAACACCGGCCTGTGTTCTTGCTCACTGGTGCGTCGCGCCTCGGCAAGAGACGCTGCCCAGGAGAGCTTCGTGGCAGCAAGCGAACCCTTCGGTTTGATCTGAGCGACCCGTTTGGCGATCCATTCCGAGTCATGGTCCGCGGCAAGCAGGCTTGCCGTGACAGCTAGCGCCAGAACCAGGCACAATCCTTTTCGTAGCATTGGTTCTCCCTGACTAAAATGAGATCGTTTAAAGAACGGCGCTCGCCGCAAGGGACCGCCGCTGCGAACGCGGCCACAGGGAAGAGGGCGGCGTGTCGGCAGTAAGCCACTCGAGATTGGAGCGGACACAGCGGCTGCGTTCGATGCGCTTGTGGAACCATCCGCCGCGCGGCGTCACACAGCCCTGCACGGTACAGATGCGCTGCAAGCTTTCGCACAGGTAAACAAGCGGTTCCTGCACACCCGACAAGTTGCCGTAACCATCCACGAAGCACTCCTTCAGCGCTTCGATCCGCCGCGCATTCGTGGTTAGACAGGCCTTTTCGCGCTCGAGCGCCATGAGCATTTGCAGTGGATCAACGGGCAGCGGCTCTTCCTGGTAGCTGAAAAAATCCAGAACAGTGATGCCATCCGGCCCGCAAAGAATGTTCCACGGTCCAAAATCACCATGCCGTCCTGCTGCGCGAATGTACGCGCCTTCCAAGGATCGGCGTTGTTGATGTAGGCGCCGCATCACGCGGCTGCGCAGATGGTCGGGACAGCGCGGGTCGTGCGCGGCCTCGATCAGTCCCAAGCGAAAATCGCAGCGCTGCAGGATCCCGTCCACGATTTCCGGCCCGGATGGTTGAGCCTTCGTGAACTCCTGAAAATGAGACAGCCAGCGACCGCATTGATGGAACAAGGCCTGCAACTGAGCGAATCCTGACCGCGAAGACAGGTAGCGCGCGCGGCCGAGTTCGTCGGCAAGCAGCGTCCCTTCGACAAATTCGATGACCACGGTCTCCAGCGCCGGAAGCACCACAACAGGCCGGCAGACCGAGCAACCTGGCATAGGTTCGAACCTGGCATAAAGATGCTGCAAGATATTGAATTCGACCACGGCCTGGTTTTCCCGCGCGCTTACCGCCTTGTTTTCCGGGTGATGCACGATACGCTTGGCGACCAGCTTCCGCGTGTGCCTGTCTGTCTTGACTGTCAGGAACAACACGGTCGAGTAAGGACGGCGGATGATGTTGGAAACACACAGGTCCTCGACGGACTCTTTTTCCATGCGCGCGAAATGACCAGCCAGCGCCGTGCGGAGCTCCGTGAGAAGATGCTCCGCGCCGTCCACCCGTGGCAGCATTGGCAACTTACATTCCACAGTGTTCTCGCTCAAGTCTCAGACGAGATAAGATTGCGCATGCCCGCAGATGGTCGCCCCCGGCTGCGCGCCAGCGCAGCGGCAAATAACAGAGCATGACTGCTGAAGGCCGCGAGCCAGAGCCAGTTGAACCGGTTCATGTTGTGCAGGGAGAGACCCTCGAATAGCAAGAGCAGTATCGAATTCTCACAGGCGACCGCAAATCCCGACAGCATGACCGGAAGCGGTTCCGCGCTGCCCTTGCAAAGCCGGCGTATCTTCCGGCAATTCCAGCACATCACGCCGACCATGAGAAAGAACGCGCTGAATCCCACCAGGCCGGCCTCACCAAGAACCTGTCCGGGAAGGTTATGCGCCAGCAGGCCGATGCCGTCCAGATGGGCGACGCGATAGGGAATGAAATTGCCCATGCCGACGCCGGTCAGAGGGTACTTTTGCACCATTGCCAGACCGGCATGCAGTCCTTCCACGCGGCCGTGGGCCGACGTCGTGGCATTGGCCGGGCCGGCGTCCGGATCCCAGACGGTTCGCAGGCGGTTCCGGGCCTCGTCGGACATCGTGAACCAGAGCAGCGCCAGGAAAACGATTCCCCCCAATGTCGCCAGGATCTTTTTCCCCCAGCTCTTGCTGCGAAAGGCGAGAATACCCACAAAGACAGCGCCCGTCAGCATGCCGCTCCGGCTGCGCGTCAAGATGAGCGAGGTGATTGCCAGAAAGAGATAAATTCCCAGCGCCGTGGGGAACAGCCGGCGCCACAGGGAAGGCCAACGTGCCGTGAGGATCTTGCGGATGGAGAAAAGGTACCACAGGATTGGCAGGGACACCGCGATCGACATGCCGAGGGCATTCGCATCGCCAAAAGTCTCTTCGATGCCGATCAACCGGCGCACCCCCATCTTAAAATCATGACGATCATTGATGAAGAACTCCCACTGCGATTTCGCCAGGTAGACCTCCATGGCAACGATGTAGCACGTCACCATGAAAAGAAGTTCGTAGGGCGTGCGGATCACCAGCACCAGTACAAAATAAAAGACCACCAGCGTCACGTACACATACCAGGGGTCCCAGGCGATGGTAGTATCTATCGCCAGCACGGTTGAAAGCGTCAGTGCCGCCAGCAGCACGAGCACGCTGGCTGTTTGCTGCGTGAAGACACCTCGGAACTTACTGCTCAGCAGGACGGCGGCGACCATGGCGAGCGCATAGAATCGCTCAATGTGGATTTCCCCCAGGAGGGGCGCCATCTCTTCCCATGGCCGAATGATGAACAGCGCCACGTAAAAGGCGGCCATCCAGAGAGCCATCCTGCGCGGCCAGATTCCTCTCGAAACGCGGTCATCGGGGAGCAAGATTCCCGGCGACGCAGGCGCGGTACGAGCGCCGGCCGGTCGGACTGCCGTCGTCATGCAGTCCGGCGCTATCCTGTTCTGCGTCGTAGGCGGTATCAATTGGCACCTTTCAGAGCTTTGCGCGCTTGTCGCACCGGATCAGGCTTGAACGCACGAGTGCTTGGCCTTATCCGGGTCTCTCCGCAAATATTGACTGACGAACTCCACTTCTCCGTCGCGATAGAAGCGGATGCAAAACAAGGCTAAAGGGAATAACAAGACGAAGCCGGTCCGTGCGCAGAGCGTCCACCAGGCCGAGGGGTAGGCAAAGAACTGGCAGAGAGCGTACCAGCCGCAGGCGCACACCAGGAGGATGCTCAGCCGGCCAATTTCAAAGGGAATGGGATAAAGGCGCTGGCTTATGTAATAGATCAGTCCGAGGCGCACGACAAAGCCCGCCAGGTTGGACGTTGCCGCGCCCAGCAAGCCGAAGCGCGGCACAAATAGATAGTTCCAGAGGAGAATGACAGCCAGCGAAACGATGCTGACCCACGTGTCCCACATCGTCTGGCGCTGGACAAGGATGCCTGTTTTGAAATGCATTTCCAGGCCCACCGCCACGTAAGCCAAAGCGACAAGAGGAACCACGAGCGCACAATTCTCATAGCCGTGGCCCACGGCCAGAGTGACGAGCGGAGTGATGTTGACACTTAGGAGCAAGCCAAAAAGCACGGAGACCAGCGTCGCGTAAGTGCACATGCGTGCTACGGTTTCTCGTGCATGCGCTTCATCCCCCAGAAGTAATTCAAGCCGCCGCGGACCCCAGAAAGAATTGAACGGAACATTGATGAAGCGATTGAGGATTACCCCGAACTTGTGTCCCAGCGAGAAGATCCCCACCTGGGCGAGCGCCACGGCTGGATCCGCTGATGTGAACCAGCGCAGGAAAAAGCGATTGGCGGAGAGGCCAAGCGTAAGAGCGATCTGCGGCGGGACCAGGGGCAGTCCGAAAGCCATCAGCCGTTTGAGAATCTCGGCCGAAACCTGCAGACCGGTGCTCCGCAGGATAACCGCCGCAAGAAGCAGCCCGGTCACAGTCTGGGTTATCAAAGTAGAGTAGAAAATCCCCTGTATGCCGAGCTGCAAGCCGACGATGAAGTAAATGTTTAGTGTCAGGGCGAGGACCAGCTGAGCTGTGGTAATCAGGACGAATAACCTGGCTTGATAGCGCATGCGCAAGTACGTGTAACCTATTTCACACAGCATCCCAAACCAGGTGGCGAGCATGGCGATCTGCAGGCAGCGCGTGTACTGGGCGTCGTCCAGGACTGCGATGCAGATCCAGCGCGCGCTTGCGGTAAGCAACAAGACCAGGGGCAAAGCCAGGACGCCAAGACTGATAATGGCGGTGCTTATGACGCGCTTGCGCCCTGTCTCTTCCTTTTCCGCATAGTAAAAGCGCGACATCGCGTCGCCGACGCTCATCGCCAGGAGCAGGAGGCAACCGGACGTCACGATCTCAATCAGCTCCATGGCGCCGTAATGATTCGGCGCAATGTAGCTCGTATAGAGCGGAATCATCAGGAAGCCGACCGCGCGCGCAATCGCCTGGCCTATCACGTAGACCAGGGAATGCTTCCCGACGGACACCACTTCTTTGCGTAAAGCCGAACTTCCCATTTCTTCCTGGGGCACGAGTCACTTCGCGACGGGCACGGGACGGCAGAATGTCTCTGAGCCAGCGCCATGATCGGCGAAACCGTTACGATACCCTGCGCGGTTGGCTGCCAGAGTGTCGGGGTCGCCAAGGAGTTCCTCATACAGAGCCGTGTAGCGCTCCACCATGCGCTCCAGCGTGAAGTGGGCAAGGTATTTCTCTCGGCCCCGCTTCCCCATGGTTGCGCGTAGGTCTGGACGGTCAATCAAGCAACGCACGCGCTGTGCGAATTGCTCATAGTTCGCGGGCTCGATCAGGAAACCGTCCACGCCCTCATCGAGCACCTCGCCGACGCCGCCGACATTCATCGCGACGGCTGGTTTCGCCGCAGCCAGGCCCTCGAGTAAACACAGTGGCAGCCCTTCGCTTTTGGAGGAGAGAACAAAGATATCGAAGGCATGTAAGTAAGGGGCCACGTCGACGCGCTCGCCTGTGAGCACGACGCTTTTGTCGAGATTCAGGCGATGGATTTCTCGTTGCAGGAAATCGTGCAATTCGCCTCGCCCCATGATTGCCAAGCGCGCCTGCGGATGAGTGGCAAGCAGGCCGGGCATGGCGCGAATGAGGCCGATATGGTCCTTGACCTCCATCAGGCGCCCCATCGTGCCGAGCAAAACGTTATCTGGGCCGGCGCCCATGGCAGCGCGCAGCCTGCAAAGCATGTCTTCGTTAGGTCGAAGGGAATCCGGCACACCGTTGGGAATAACGGTCATTCTGGAAGGACGGAAATTCTCGTGAGCAATCATTTCCTTCTGAAGGCTCCTGGAAACCGGCACCGTGTGAACGTTAAGAGTTGCCAGCACGCAGTTGGCCAGGGTCTTCCGCGCGGAGGCCGGGAAACAGCGTCCGTGTTCCGTGTAAACCACGGCCGGCGTTCCGGCCAGGCGCGCTGCCGGCACGCCGTAGATGAAGCCCAATTCGGAATGCAGATGCGCCACGTCTGCTTTGCGCCGGCGCAACAATTGCGCCAGGCGGAACGGGTAGCGATAATCTACGCCGGGCTTACGCCGCAGCAACACCACGCGCACACCGGCCCGTTCCAGGTCTTCGGCCAGAGAGCCGCGCACATCAAAGCAGCAGACGGTCGAGCGAAATCGACGGGGATCCAGACGCTTCACGAGGCGATGGATCATGATCTCCATGCCGCCTACGTTAAGTCCGTGGACCACCTGCATAATGTGATGCCTGACCGTCACACAGATTCCCTCGACTGGAGCGGCGCGGCGGTAGAGCGAACAAGCCCACGGTCAGTCTCACCCTTGCTAATCCGAGTATCTTGCGGTTGGCCCCGTTCGGATTGGCTCAGACTGGCGAAGAGCTCCTGATATGAGCGACTTTGGCCGACGAAGGTAAAGTCAGTGGCGACCTTCAGCTTACCGCGCAGGCCCATTTCACGGCGTTGTGTCTCGTTGCCAAGAGTGGTCGCAATTCGGTCGGCCAAGGCAGTGGCATCCCCGGCCGGCACCAGGAAACCATTCACGCCATCGTCGACAATCTCCGGTGTACCGCCGACCGCTGTGGCAACGACCGGCACGCTTGCTGCAAAAGCTTCCAGAATGATGTTCGGCAAGCCCTCGGTGTAGGAAGGCAATACCAGCAAATCCAGGAACGGCAACAAGCTGTCCAGATCGGTTCGGTGGCCGGGCATAAGGAAACGGCCCTGCAGGCCGCGCTCACGAATTTGCTCGCAGAGGCCTTCGCGCAGGGGACCATCACCAAACAGAACAAAGCCCAGGCCCGTGTCCTTGCGAGACACAATCGCTGCCGCCTTGATCAAATTACGGAACCCTTTTTCGGGACTGAGACGCCCCGCGGCGCCGATAATCTTCCCTGGCACTTCCGCGAACAGACTCTGTAGCTTTTGCCGGCCGCTGGGATCGGGCTTTTCAAAACGCCCGGCCTGCACCGCATCGCGAATGACCGCCACGCGTTCACGGGGCGTTCCTGAAGCAATCACCCTGTCCGCCTGCTTTTGCGAGACGCAAACGACCCGGTCCATCCGCCGCAGGCAGAGCCGGTCCAGTTTCTCGTAGAGGCGAACCTTGAAATCCTGTGCCGTCCAACCGTGCGAGACCGCGATCACGGGAATGCCTAGACTTCGTCCGACCGACAGTCCCAGCAAATCCGACTTGTAGCCGTGACAACAGATGTAATCGGGCTGCAGATCTCTCAGGACGGATTTCAGCTCGCGACGCGCGGCCAGTAGTCGGGGGGTATCGTAGCGCAGCGCCTGCGCGCGAAATCCCTGCCGCTGCGCTTCTTCAATAAAGGGCAGGCATCGGCCTTTCTCGGCAAAGGAGATGAAGACGGTCGAATATTCATGCGCGAGCGCACGGGCCAACCCCAACATTTGCCGCTCGGGCCCGCCCACGAAAAGGGAGGCGGTCAACTGGGCAATGGTTGGCATAATCCCTCTTTCGCCACCGTCTCCTGGTCAAGCATGGGACTCATTCCCTCAAGGAAGCCGCTCAGTTCCTCGACCCGTGCATCCCAGGTATTGTTCCGGGCGACGGTGATCGCGTCCTGTCCCCTGGATGCCAGCTGATCGCGAAGAATATCTTCCAGGCCGCGACGGAAATCCTCTCTTGAATCTGCCAGCCACAGGGGTCCGGCAATTAGCTCCAGCTCCGGTAGTCGTGTCGCCAGGACCGGCAAGCCAAGGGCAAAATACTCCAGCAATTTCAGTGGATTGATCGCCTGGGTTAAGCGGCTTTGCACGAAGGAGATGAGCCCCACGTCGAAATACCGCGCGTAGCGAGGAAGCTCGGCGTATGGTACCTGACCCAGGTAATGCACATTCGAACGGCCTTTGATCGGACTGAGGCTGACGTCTTTCTGACCAATGAGAACGAATGAGCATTCAGGAAACACATCGGCCAGCCAGGCGATATTCTCCAGATCCACCCATTGACTGATCAGACCGAAAAAGCCGACGATGGGTTTGCGAATATGCTCAAGGTGCGGCTCCGGCTCGGCGCGTACAACAGCGTCATGGAAATGGTCAAAGTCTACGCCATGCGGTAAATGCAGCACCGGGCATTGCGTCAAACGCTTCTCGGTTAATTTCTTGCTGGTGACCACCAGGGCATCAACCGCGCGGAGGAGTTTCTCCTCCATCACGGCCCAATCGCGGTGGTTCAGTCCCGGGTAATCCAGGAAATCATCGACGCAGTAATACACTTTCAGGGCCGCCGGGACTGCTTGCACAAAATCCGCCGACGGCGGGAATGTCGTAATCACAATGGGGTCGCGGATTTCATATTTGCGGCAGAGAGACTCGTAGCGGCGGAGCATGGCAGCGCGGTTGCAGCGGCGCACGAGCGGCTTGAACCACGGCACCATCAAGGGGCTGACGACTTGCAGGGTGTCGGAATCATTTACCGGCAAGGATATTCGGCGGAACCTTCCGAAGGTCCAACTGCAGACGGCGCGCACGACCTTGCCCGCATCGCGAAGCGTGGGCCGTGGCATCCGGCCGATGGTGTTGAACCAGAAGACGCGATTGTAGTTTTTCAGGCGCCGGAAAAGGTGAATGGCGGAGGTCGGCAGCCCATCCCAGTCGTCGGAAAGGACGACAAAATCCCGGCCTGTGATCATGTGCTCTGCCTGTTTTCGGGCCGATTGGAAGCGCCGGCGGGGCCTCTCAGCGTTCCTTGAAGGCGACGCGGAGGGTGCTGCTGTCCGACTCCGGCGCCCTTGTCATCTCCACGAGGGCGGGGCGGGGCATCGTCTTCAAGATGAACTTGGGCTCGCCGCGCGTAATCCAGGCGAGGACTTCTCCCATGGCGCCTGCACCGGTGCCCAGGTGGATCGCGCCATAGACAAGCGGTAAGACGGGCAACAGCCGGAAGTCCCGCTGCTGCCAGGCAAGCTGGCAGGAGGCGCCGACTACGAGCATGGCGTACAGAATGAGCGCGAGGTGATAAACAGAGCATAATACAGGCGAAAACAAAGCCAGTAACGGTCCGGTAAGCAGGCCGAGAAGGAAGAGCATCGGGACAAAACAGGCCACCGAGAAGGTCTTGGGATGCTTCCGCAGCAGCCGCATGCGTCCACGTGCATACCGTACCATCTGCTGGTAGAGCCCGCTCAGATTGGAGCGCGGCCGGTAATAGACGCGCACCTTCGGGGTGAAAAAGCAGCGCAAGCCGGCTTCCGCGACCCGGTGATTGAAATCGACGTCTTCGCAAGCGTCGAAGGATTCATCGAAGAGTCCCAGTTTCTCGAACACCGAACGGCGATAGGCGACCGCCACGCTCTGCGGCGGCACGAATTGCTCTCCGGACGAGTAGACCCAGGACTGCGGATGGTGGCCGAGCCATGAAGAACGGGCCGCGGCAATGGCGGTTTGCACCAGGTTTGCCCCGCTGACATCGAGGGGTTGCGGGCGTCCAAGGCAATCAGCGCCGCTGCGCTGGAAGGCCTCGGCCAGATCGCCGAGGTAATTGGGATTGCGCAGATCGCAATGGCCGTCCACGATCACGATGACATCGCCATGCGCCTGGCAAACGCCGATATTGCGGGCCGCGCTGGAGAGCTTGCGCGCATTCCGGTAGAGCCGCAAGTTGGCATGCTGCTGTTGAAAATCGCGCACGATCTGACGCGTGCCGTCGCTCGATTCGCCGTCCACCACGACGACCTCAAAGAGCGCCGTTTCGTAATGCTGATTGAGGAGCTGCCGTAAGGTCTCCCCCAGGTGTGCCGCCTCGTTGCGTACCGGAACGATTACGGAAATGAACGGGGGCCGCTCGGCAGCCGCCGCCACGTCCGGGCTAACGGTTTCAGCGATCACGAGCCAGGTCTCTCCATTGCAGTCGCGTCCGATGCGGGGGTAAGCCAGTTCCTCTGCTTACTGGCCGATGCGGGCAGGATAAGGGTAGCCGAGACTCCCGGACTCTTCGCTGGCGCCCAGCACGATCGTGCCGAGCATGCGAATGCCGAGAGAAGCCAGGCGCTGGTAGGATGTCTGCACGGCAGGCAAGCGGCTCACATCGCGTAAGATCGCGAGCACGACGGCATCCACGTGCTGTCCGAGCGACAGGGCGTCGGCCACGGGTAACACCGGGCTGGAGTCGACGATGATGAAGTCGTACTGTTCCTTGAGCCGCTCGAGGAACAGGCGCACTTCCTTCTGCGCCAGGGCTTGCGTGGCATGAGCATCGCCATGTCCGGCGGGAATCAACCACAGCCGGCTCAGCGGCGTAGGCCGAACCACGTCGTCGCACTCCGCCTCGCCCCGTAACACTTCGCTGAACCCGGGTTCCAGGGGCATGTCGAATTGCCGGTGAATGCCCGGATGCCGCAGGTCGCCGTCGATCAGCAGCGTCTTGCGCCAGGCGCGGGCGAAGCTGGCGGCGAGCTGCGTGGCCAGCGAGGTTTTGCCTTCTCCGGCGTTCGCGCTGGCGATCATGACCACGCGTACACCGTCCCGGTCCGCCGCGCGGAGCAACTGCGCGCGCAAAGCGTCCACGGCTTCGCAGAGGGCATTCTCGGGCCCTCGGCCGTTTGACCTGTCGTCGTCGCGCACCTGAGCCGGCAGCGCCGGCAGCGTGCCGATTAGCTTGATGCCTAGATTTTCCACGACATCAGCGGCCGCATAGACCTTCCGCGCGCGGTGCTCGCGCCAGGTGACAGCGAAGAGCGCCAGGGCGAAGGCCCCGAAACCGGCGGCCCCGGCCATTTTGATCTGCACCTGATAGTTTTTCGCCCGCGGCGGCTCGGCTGCCTCCAGCAGACTGGCCCGCGAAACCGGTCGTGGCTCCACGCGCATGATCTCAATCTGATCCGCGACGCGCTTGGATGTTTCCTCTCTTTGCTTCACTTCCTGGCGAAGGACTTCCAGGTCGGTGGAGGGCTTATCCGGCTGATGAATGGCTGAACCCATGCGCTTCACTAGTTCCTTTTGGCGCTCCATTTCCGCGCTCAGCGTTTTGGCACGGTCTTCAAGGAGGACCTTATCCGTCTTGAGTTTCGCGAAACTGGCTGCGCGCTCCTCCGCTGTCTTGCGCTCCACGTAAGCCTGAACCTGCGGCTGAGCTTCGCGACGGCGTGCCTCCAGCGCTGCCTGGGCGGCAGTGCGCTTCTTGAAGGGCCCTTCCAGGTTCTTGGATTGGCTGTCGCCTTTGGAGATGGCGCGGATTTGCTCGATTTCCTCTTCAATCGTTGCCAGGCGGGCCACGAGGCGCATATGGATCGGGTCCTGGCGCAGGTACTCGTCCGTGGCGGCTTCGCCTACGGTGATCTTGGCCGGCCGCTTTTCCTGCTCCTGGAGACCTTCCAGTTCCTTCACAGTCCGGTTGAGATCGAGCGTGGTTGTCAAAAGTAGACTTTCGGTGTTCTTGAGCTGCTGCACCTCCGCCGGGTAACGCATGGTCAAATTCTGCGGGTCATCAACGTGAAGCTGATCCTCGAGTTCCTTGAGTGCCGTCCGTTTCGCCCGCAGACCCTCCTGGTACTGGCGATAATTCTCCTGCAATTGCTGCAGCCGCGCCAGGTGCTCGGACTGCTCGCGCTGCGACACTTGCTGCAAATAGGCGTCGGCGATGGCATTGAGCACGCTGGCAACCTCGTCCGGCCGGTCGCCGCTAAGGCTGACACGCAAGATCTCCGCGCCGAGCGTTGTATCGACCTCGAGATTCTTCTCCAGCCAGGCAAGCGGATCGGGCTGGCTGCTGACTTCCTGAAGCTCGGCAATCTGCGGCTGGCGCAAGGCGGCCTCGAGCACGGGTCGGGTTTTCACGGCGGCCGTCTGCGTTTTCATGAACGCCGTGAATTCCTCGCTGCTCATGTAATCCGTCTGATTCATGAACACGCCCTTGGGCGGGCGCACCGCCACATGAACGAGACTTTGGGCCTTGTAGCGCGGCGGCGCCAGCCAGCACGTCAGCGCCACGGCAAAGGACGCGCACACCAGCCCAAGACTCGCGCCGACGAACCAGCGACGGCGTAAGGCGTGCAGAAACGAGGCCCCGGAGGCTTCGCCGCCAGGCGAGGAGCCGACGGCCGAACCATTGCTCGATAGGCCATGGTCCTGAACAGCAACCGGGTAGACGATGGGGGCTTGCTCGCCAAGGACCCGGACTGGTGGCGGACCGGATGACGTACCATTGGGATCGACAGGTAGCATGAACGCATCTCCACTAACGAGCTACAGATAATCGTTCAAAAATCGGTTTACATGGGCAGCCGATCTGCAGTAAACGCGCAAGACCGTGCCTACCTTTCGCGCGAATCCATGCATCCACGCGGCGCGCACTCCGTGACCGTGGGTTACATTTGCGGGAACTTTGTGTCACACCTGTGTCAAGGCGCCTTCCCGGAAGCGCGCACACCGAACACAGGGGGACGTTCGCAATTCTCGGATTGACAAGGATCTACGACAGCCGAGGCGAAGCTCCGGCACTTCTGCTCGAAGTATAGGCCAAGAATAATGCTCCGTCGGCTTAGAAAAACCGCCTCCCTCGCGTGCGGTGGTGCAGAACTTGGCCTTAGACGTTTGCAAAACGGATGCCGATGATTCACGATTTGCACTTGTTTCGCGAAAGGCCGGTAGCCGACCCACGAAGTTTCACCTGAGCGGCGAAGTTTGGGGATCGATTCTGGTGAGGCGCGATAAGGTTTCTGGGGCGGCTGACAAGCAACCTTTACCAACGGTAAGTACAGGCGCAAACAACCGTTAGCAGATCTGCGCGGCCTCTGCATTTCAGACTTGGGCAAATCTGCCCTTGCGTTTTTTGGAAGACCTGGGTAAACGGCTGCCATTCTTTCGACAAAGCAAACTTGCAACCGCCGCTAGGGAAGCCGCGCCAGCGATTTCCGGGGGAGGATAAGCCGCGCTTCCATCGGTGCCGGTCGTGCAAAGTCGCTGCATCCGGCGGACGCCGGACATGGATCATGCGCTCAAATCGAACCGGCCGCCTGGCGCTTGGGCGAGGATTCCCTGGGCGGCCTCAATGGTTTTGATGGGACCGTCCATTAAGCAAGGAGCCCGGAAAATGTCAGGAAGACATCGCATCAACCCACGCCACGTGCTTTGGGGAGTGTTGGCAACGTGCTGGATAGCTATGGGCTGCCAGGCACAGTTCTCTTTCCTAGGCGGTCCGTTGGAGTCCAACCCTCCAGCGCGTAAAGAAGGGCCAGGGGCACAAGGCCCCGTGATGCAGCCTGGGGACCAGGCAGCTATGCCGGCTCCCGGTCAGACAGCGGACAGGCCGGACAGCGCCAGCTCTACCGTGCAGCCACTTTCCGGGCTAATGCAGGCTTCGTATCTCTCTGCAGACCGGCCGGATAAAGGAAAGCCGGTCCCTCAACCGCTGCCCGCCCAGGCGTTGCCCATGCCTGGACTGAGGGAGCAGGAGGCCTGTCCGAGCACGATGCCGCCGGGATTTGTGCAAGACGATGCGCCTGTGCCCGTCGAGCTGCGCAAAAGCTCTTTGCCGCCCTATGTGATCGAGCCCCCCGACATCCTTTTGATCGACGCGGTGCGCCTGACGCCGCTGGGGCCCTACAAGCTGGAGCCGGGCGATGTGCTGCAGATTCAGGTCGCGGATACGCTGCCCAACCAGCCGATTGTCGGACCTTACCCGGTGAGCCTGGAAGGCACCGTCAATCTCGGCTTTTCCTATGGCGTGGTCAAAGTAACCGGCCTGTCCGCGGAGCAAGCCGAACAGGCGATTCGCAAGCAGCTCAGCCGCACCCTGACGAATCCGCAAGTTTCCGTCTCGCTTCTGCAATTCCGCGGCATGCAGCAAACGCGCGGCGAACACCTGGTGCGCCCGGACGGAACCATCGGGCTCGGCATCTATGGCAGCGTTTATGTGACCGGCATGACGCTGGCGCAGGCGAAATTTGCCATTGAGAAGCATCTTTCTCAATTCATGGCCGATCCGGAGATCTCACTCGACGTATTCGCCTATAACAGCAAGGTTTACTACGTCATCTTCGACGGCGGCGGCTACGGCGAGCAGGTCTACATCTTCCCAAGCACGGGCAATGAGACCGTGCTGGACGCCATCGGCCGCATCTACGGTTTGCCGCCGGTCTCCTCGAAACGGCGTATCTGGGTAGCGCGGCCGGCGCCTTCCTGCGTCGGTTGCTTCCAGATTCTGCCGGTCGATTGGCGCGCCATCACGCGCGGCGCCCAGACCGAGACCAATTACCAGGTCTTCCCCGGCGACCGCATCTATGTCGAAGCCGATTGCTTGATCCACCTGGATAACGCCCTGGCCAAGTTCCTGTCCCCGATCGAGCGTATCTTCGGCGTCACGCTGCTCGGCGCCTCGACCGTGGAAAGCATCAGGAATGTCGGCCGCAACAACAATATCGGCACCGTGCCGATCGTAGGCTTCTAAAGTCAGGGACGAGTGACCAGTGACGAGTGACGAGATCTGCTCGTCACTCGTCACTGGTCACTCGTCACTCGTCACTAGAATTTTCGCTACAACCGTTACCAATTCCTCATCTTGACGGCCGGCTTATCCGATAAGTGGTTTGGGAGCCAAAAGGGGGGCGAAGCGCGATGAAGCGAATCCACTGTTTTTCCCTGGGATTGCTGGTGCTCGTGATGACGTCCTCGGCTCATGCCCAGGGACCGTATACACGACCGCTGACCAACAGCACACCGCCAGTCAGCCCGTACTTGAATTTGACGCGAGGCGGCAATTCTGCGGTGAACTACTACGGTCTGGTCCGACCGCAAATGGATGCGCAGCGGCTGCTGCAGCAAACGCAAACCGGGGGTGGCATGCCGGCTGGGTCCGGTCTCACCATGGACATGCCTAACAGCGGCCATCCCGTTCAGTTCATGAACTTCTCCCATTACTTCAACAACAATGTGGGAGCGGGGCTGAGCGGACGCGGCGCTGGCCAGGGCAATGGTCCCGCGAGTCTGCGACGCTGAGCCGCCCAATCGATCAGGCAACGACTACAGGAGGACGAAGATGCAGGGGAATTACCGGAGAGTGCTGCGGAGCCTTGCCGTGGCCGGTGCCATGCTTTTTGCCTGCACACGCGCAGCGTTGGCAGGCGGGTTCTGCCTGGATTGCTGGAGGTGCCCGCCGCCCTATGTGCATTGCCAGGAAGGGCCGCCCCGACTGAAGTTCAAATGCGTTTGTCCGCGCCCGGTCTGCGGGCCATGCGATTTGAGACATTACGGTTACTACCCGACCTGCTGGTCGCCGTTCCCCTGGCCGCTGGATTATTCGTGCTGTCCGGCTCCCATGGTGCCCGGGGTAACTCTGCCCGGGATCGCGCCCGCTGGCGTGGGTTCGGTCAATAAGCTGCCGGAACTGGAATTCAATCAACCGCCTGGCAGGAATCTGGGGCAGACTTCGCCGTTTCCGCCGTCGGCTGCGGCACTGCCGTCGCCGTCGCCAGGTTCCATGCCTCATCCGAGCCCTTACCACGGCCAGGGACCGTCATCGGGTTCGGAGCCGGCGCCGGGACGCTAACGGAACAGTATTCGAGGCGTATCGCCGGATGACAAACGATACTGCCTTGATTTGATCTTGACTCAGAGTCAGAGGTTGTCTTATAGGCCGCGGCCGGGGGAAATGAGTGGGGGAAATCGGGTAACAAGACTGGCCGCATCTTAACGGCAAGGGGAACGCTGTTCACGCCAGGAATACATGTCGTGGGCGGCCCGGGCAGTGCAAAAGCCGAAGGAGACAGGTATGAGGCGTACAGGGGGAGCCTTGGTTTTGCTCGCCGCTCTGGGCGGCTGCACGTCGACCCAGGAATCGGATGCCGGCAAAAAGGTCACCTATGACTACAGGCAGCAGGTGCCCCGGCCCTCCGACCCCTCCTGGATGCAGAATAATCGCAACCTCGCTTATATGAATGGCCAGGTCGCGCCGTATACGCGGATCGGGCCCAACGGCGCCGTACCGCAGGGCACGACCACAGCCAGCCAGGCCGCGCTCACGCCGGCTTCGGCCCAGGTCGCTTCTAGCCAGAAGACGCCGGCGCCGCAAGCGCCAACCACGCTGCCGGCACTGGGCGGCGACCAGATCAACAATCTGACGAAGGCCGCGCCGGCGCCAGCCTCGCCTGCCGTCAAGACAGCCACGGACAAGGTGATCAATGACTCCGACATGCCGGCCGATCCGGCCGCACTGAAGAACACCATAGCGGCAACCATTGCCCGTAGCGACGCCAAGACCGCGGAGATCCTGAACGGCACGTCCGTCGCCGGTTCGCCGCTGCCGGAAAAACCCAAGGACATGTCGTCCGCTCTGGCCAGCGCGGCAAAGCCTGCTGACATGGTTCTTACTTCCGGTTATCTGCCCAGCCACGTCCCGGACACTCTGGAAGGGCGCGGCGGCGTTCCTGGTATCCGCGTGGTGAATAACAAGCGCATTACGCTCAATTACAAGATCAACGATGTCGGTCCGTCCGGCGTATCCGGGATCGACGTCTGGGTCACGCACGACAGCCGCGTCTGGAAGAAGCTGGAGATCGGCACGCAAACGCATCCGCCGTGCGTGGTGGAAGTCAGCGACGAAGGCCTTTACGGCTTCACCCTGGTGGCCAAGAACGGCCTGGGACTCAGCAAGGCGCCGCCGCAACCGGGCGATGTGCCGCAGGTCTGGGTTGAGGTCGATCTCACCCGGCCGGTCGTCCACTTGCTCGGCGTCGATACCATTCCCAGCGGCCGGCCCAGCGTGGCGATTCGCTGGAATGCCAGCGACAAGAATCTCGGCGCCAAACCCATCAGCCTCTCCTATACAGACAACACCAAGACGGCCTGGAAACCGATTGCCGCCGGCGTGGATAACAATGGCCGCTATGTCTGGCAGGTGCCAGCCAATTTGGCCAGCCGCTTCCTGATTCGCGTCGAGGCTACCGATCTGGCCGGCAATATCGGCATGGTGCAAACGCAGGAGCCGATCGTCATCGACCTGTCGCAACCGACCATCTCGATCCTAAATGTGGAACCAGGCGGCAAGTAAAGTGCCATTCGTTATTGGTCATTGGTCATTAGTCATTCGCATGCGAATGACCAATGACCAATGACCGTTTCATCCATCGTCATCTCGTTCATCTCGTTCCCAGGCTCTGCCTGGGAACGCACTGTGCCAGAGGCTCCGCCTCGTGAGGCCACTGCACTCTCGCTTCATCCGGCGGCAGAATTCTTCTAAAGACATATTTCGCCGCCCATCTTTCGCTCCTTGCCAAATCTCTCCGCCGAAAAAAGCATTTTTTCGTCTGGCAACCCGAACCAGGCATTTTTTTTTGAGCTACCTTTTGGGTGTGTGTGCTCCCCTCCCCAAGCATGCAAGTCATCACACGAACAGCCAAACCCGTCGCGAGGCGGGGACGGAAAGCCATCGGGCCTCCTGATCGCGCACCGTCCTCCGAGTTTCCCCTCAACCGGAAGCCTCGGAGCGCGTGCACCCTTTGATCGCGAGGCAGCCGGGCCGCCGAAAGGATGAACATCATGAGGATCGTGCAGTTTCGTTGGGCGGCGCTGGGGGCCATGATTGGAGTCTTCGTCGGCGGGGCCGGAACAGAGGTCAGAGCTCAGTATTCCCGCCAATCCCCCATCGTCAAAGCGGTGCAGAAAACCCGTGACGCTATCGTCAGCATCAAAGCCGAGAAACGCCGGGGCCGGAGCGGAAAAGAGGTAGTCGGCACAGGCGTGATCGTCGATGAACGCGGCTACGTGTTGACCAATCATCACGTCGCCGCGGTGAGCGATAGCGTCACGGTGCAACTCGCGGACGGCTCCGAATACAGCGTGGAAAGCGTGGCCGACGTCCCCAGCCGGGACCTGGCGATCTTGCGCATCACCGGCCGGGACGAGCAGGCGCCGCTCCTGAAAGCCCTGCCGCTCGGGCCGGGCAACGATTTGCTGGTGGGCGAAACCGTCATCGCCATCGGGCACCCGTTTGGTTATCAGAACACCGTGACGACAGGAATCGTCAGTGCGCTGGGCCGCGAAATCACCATGCCCAACGGCGAAGTGCTGACCGACCTCATCCAAACCAGCGCCAGCATCAACCCGGGAAATTCCGGAGGCCCGCTGCTCAACATCAATGGTGAACTGATCGGCATCAATGTCGCCCTGCGCGACGGCGCCCAGGGCATTGCTTTTGCCCTGAACGCCGAGACCGTCAAGGACGTGCTCAGCCAGCACCTGAGCGGCCTCCGTCTCTCCGGCGTAACGCACGGCTTGCGCTGCCGCGAGGCGGTCCAGCCCGAGGGCCTCGATCGCCAGCATGTCGTCGTGGAAGCCGTCATCGCCGAAATGCCGGCTGCCGCCGCCGGCCTCGCCAGAGGAGACGAAATCCTGGCGGTCGCTGGCCAGACCGTGTCGAACCGCTTTGATGTGGAGCGAGCGATCTGGGGCTACCGGCCAGGCGAAAAGGTCGATCTCAAGGTTCGCCGCGGCGGCAAGGAAATGACCCTGGCTCTCAAACTGGCTGCCGGCAGCGGCTCCACCAAGGTGGCCAGCAAACGCGGCACGCGCGCTGCGGACACCAGCACGCGCGCCACCGGCTCCAGTGAAGAAGAGTCTCACTAAACCCTCCCAGCAGCGGGTGCAAGCATAGTCGAATTGGCCCGGAACTCAAGAAACCCCGCTTGAATCCGGGCGAATTTGACTGCCTGAGCAACAGGGGCAGAGCCGCAACCAAACATTGGTTTGCATGCATTGCATGGGTACGCCAGAGAGCCCGGGCACGCAGGGCACGCAGTACCGCGCCATAGCCGGAACAAACATTCGGTCGGCAGAACAGCCGGAGAAGCGCTGGACGCCTTGGCCCCGCAGCTTGATGAAGCGGAGGCGGGGACGCTTGTGGTCGTCCAGCAACTGCGGCCGGATCACTATTTCACGGCGGAGCAGCAGAAACGACTGGAAGAACTAATGATGCGTTGGCGAAAAGCGCGCGACGCGCAGGCACGGCATTAACCGCCGCTGAACAGGCCGAACTCGATGCCCTGGTTGAAGCGGAATTGCGCGCTGCGGCGAATCGCGCGGCAGTTTTGGTTCACCAGCTTGCTCCATGAACCCGCACTACCCGATTGTTGCTGAACGATCGCGCGGGCCGTCACTGTGGATGAACCACTCCCACTCTCTCCCCAAGCACGGTCAATGTCAAATTCTTGCCGCTGGGGCGCGGGAAAATGCAGATCACTTCCAGGCTCTCGACCAGGAACCGGTCCAGGAATTCTTGCTGCATATTCGCGCAATAGCCGCGCGAAGCGGAATCCCAGGTGACGACCACGGTATTCCCCTGAAAGTCATAGTTGACTTCCATGCCGCCCTTGCCCTCAAAGCGGGCGGTGCCGACGCACACGAACGCGCTGCCGTCCAGTAGCTCGTGCTTGAGTTTGACCGTCTCATCCCGGTACTCCTTCGTTATTTTGCCTTGCGGCTTCCATGGCGGGCGGTTGCGCGGCAGCACGGGAGTGCCGTCAACGGCCGACGAAAAATCCATGGTCACGCCTTTGCTGGGATCGGTAAAGTCTCTATCCAGGTCGAGGAGCAAAGCTTCCACAGGCGGGCCGTCGCCCTGAAGAAGGAAGTCGCTTCCGGCAATGAGCAGCGTGCCGTGGGTCGCGTTGGTCCGCCTGGCCAGAAACTTGGGCGGCAGCTTCAAGTGCACGAGCACCGCCTGGCCCTGGGGGTTATCGCGGATGACCACGAAGGTCTGATTGCCTGGTCTCAGGACCTTGGCGGTCTGCATGCCGAGGATTTCTTTGCCCATATTGCGGTTGGCCACATCCAGAGCGGCATAAACATCCACGCGGCGGGCTTCAACAATGTTGCAGCGGTTCAGGGAAATGAGGAAGTAGACGGCACCGGCTACCACGAGCAGAACACCGGCAGCCACGACCCCGGTCTTGAGGGTGAACGGGATGCCAAAAATCTCGATCTGGCCTGTCTCGGCGCGGGAACGTTGCTTCTTTTGCCTCTTCTTGCGGCGCGCCGGCGACCGCCGGAGATCTCGCCCTTCGTCAGATCCGTCATCCGCGTCGGCCGCTGCTGGAGACGGAACGCGTTCCGGCACGGTTCGCTGCTCCTGCGATTCAGGTGGAACGACCGAGAGTTCTCTGCAAGAAAGACAGCGAACGCGCCGGCCCGCGAACTGGTCCTGAACGCAAAGCCGTTTGCCGCAGGCGCATGAAAAGTGTATAGCCATTGCAGTTGCTCCCCAGATATTCTTGCCAAAAAGGTGTATCAAACGGCCCGGTGCGGGTAGTAGTTACATAGACAGCGAACATCGCCCTTTCAAGGCAAACAAACATGGCAACCAGCCAGATGAGCGAGGTCATCGCGCACCTGCGGCGGACGGTGCTGCCGCACGCCGATGCGGGGCGGAGCGATGGGCAACTGCTGCAGGACTACCTGACCCGCCGGGAAGAAGCGGCGCTGGCGGGGTTGGTGCGGCGGCATGGTCCCATGGTGTGGGGCGTGTGCCGCCGGATCCTCCGCCAGTCCCACGACGCGGAAGACGCCTTCCAGGCCACGTTCCTTGTCCTGGTCCGCAAAGCCGCATCAATCGCTTCCAGAGATCTGGTTGCCAACTGGCTCTATGGGGTGGCCTACCAGACCGCCATAAAGGCGCGGGCGGCCGCCGCCAAGAGGAGGGAGCGAGAAAGGCAGGTAACGCCCATGCCCGAAGCCGAAGCGGTACGCCAGGAGCTTTGGCACGATCTGCAACCCTTGCTTGACCAGGAGCTAAGCCGCCTACCGGACAAATATCGAATCCCCATCGTCCTCTGCGACCTCGAGGGGAAGACGCGCAAGGCGGCCGCTCAGCAGCTCGGCTGTCCCGAAGGAACGGTCGCGGGACGGCTGGCGCGAGCGCGGCGGATGCTGGCGAAACGGCTCGCCCGGCATGGTTTGGCGGTGTCGGGCGCGGCATTGGCCGCCCTGCTGGCCCAGGAGGCAGCAGCGGCGAGCCTGCCGCTGTCGCTGGCTTCTGCAACGATCAAGGTGGCCAGCCTATTTGCAGTGGGGCCGGTGGCAGCGGGGTGCGCGCTCCCGGCGAAAGCGGTCGCCTTGGCCGAAGGAGTGCTGCGGACCATATTGCTCGCCAAGCTCAAGGCTGCCAGCGCTCTGCTGGTCGCCCTGGCCGTCCTCGGAGCGGGTGCAGCTTCCCTCGCGCAACGTGTGCGCGTGGAAAACCCAGCGGACCTGCCGGCGCAGGAGAACGAGGCGGATCAGGTGGCGAAGGAAAATAACGAGCGCGATTGGCCGCAATGGCGCGGCCCCAACCGGGACGGCGTCGTGCAGGGCGTGACTGTCCCCGCGAGATGGCCGCGGGTGCTCAAAGAGGAATGGCAGGTGCCGGCAGGCCAGGGAGTCGCTTCCCCCGTGGTGTCCGGCGGGAAGGTGTACATCTTTAGCCGGCAGAAAGATGACGAGTTTGTGCTGTGTCTCGATTGTCGAAGCGGTAAGGAAATCTGGCGCTCCAAGCCGTATCCCGCCCGGTACAAACCGGGCCCGGGGGAAGGCACGGCAGATAATCGGCCGCGGTCCACGCCGGCCGTTGCCGACGGCCGGGTCTTCACGCTCGGCATGACCGGCATCCTCTCCTGTCTGGACGCCGGGACAGGGACCCTGCTCTGGCGCAAGGATACGAAGTATGCCTACTATGGCGGTAGCTCTCCCCTCGTCACAGACGGCCTGTGCATCGCCCATATCGGGGACGGAGCCAGGACGGGGGGCCTGACGGCGTTCGATGTCCGGAGTGGAGAAGTAAAATGGTGTTTCAGCGACGGCTATTGCGCCATGTCCGGCTCGCCGATCCCGGTAGACCTGGCCGGGGAGCGTCAGCTCGTGACGTACTCCGCATGGAACCCGGCCGGCGTGTCCATGGCGACGGGCCAGAAACTCTGGGGCGTGGGTCCGGGGGGCGGGGGCATGCCGTGCACCACGCCGGTCCAGTACAAGGACCTGATTGTCATGGCCGACAACATGGATTCCCTGCGCGCTCTGCGGCTGGAAAAAGGAGACAAAGGCATCCGGGCAAAACAAGTTTGGAAGGCGAAGAATCTGCCCCTTTACTACAGTTCGCCGGTGGTTGCCGGAGATCTCATCTTTGGCATGTCCACGCGGAAGGGAGGCTGTTTCTTCTGCCTGAACGCCAGGACCGGCAAGACGCTCTGGGAGAGCGACGGCACGCAGGGCGGCCACGCGTCGATCCTGAATGCGGGAGGCGTGCTGCTTTTCCTCACCGATCGAGGGCGGCTCCTCGTCGTCAAAGCAAGCGGCACGGCTTATGAGCCAATTGCCGAGTACCGCGTGTCCGATAGCTCGACGGAAGCGCATCCCGTGTTTCTCGGGGATCGCATTTTGATCAAGGATGCCGCAATGCTCCGGTCATTCCGCATCGACGCAGACGCGGGGGTGCCATGACGCCTCCGGCAGCTCGAAACTCGATGCACTCCTAATCATGAAGGGACAAGTCATCGCCAACGCCGCCCGTCGCGTCTATACCACCGCGTTCTGGTCCACCGCCTCGCGGAAGTAGGACGCGCTCAGTTTGGGAGTCCGCTTCTGCGTTTTGAAGTCTACGTACACGAGCCCGAACCGGGTGCCGAAGCCGTCGCCCCACTCGAAGTTGTCCATCAGGCTCCACAGGAAGTAACTCTGGACCGGCACGCCCTCGGCGGTCGCCCGCTGCAGGTGCGTCAGATGGTTCCGCAGGAACATGACGCGGTCGGAATCGTACACGTTGCCGTCCGCAGCCATCTCGTCGGCCGCGCCGCAGCCGTTCTCGGTGATGTGAATCGCCTTCGCGTTCCAGAGCGAGTGCACCATCTTTGGGGCCCAGTACAACACCTCTGGGCCGAGCAGGAGCCAGGACGAGAACATCCTGGGGTGCGACTTGTTGAACGGGATCGCCCGATAACCGGGGGCTTCAGCAGAGGGCAGGACGTACACACTCGGCCGGTACACGTTGATGCCGACGAAGTCTACCGGCTCGGCGATGACCTTCAGGTCGGCGTCGGTGAACTTCGGCGCGTCCTTGCCGCACGTTTTCAGGAAGGCGTCCGTGTACTTGCCCTCCAGCATCACGGTCAGGATGCCGGCGTTCAACTCGCGCGTGGCGACCTCCGCTGCCTGGATGTGCTCGGGCGCTTCGATCAGCGGCACAGCCGTGTCGATGTTCTCGGCCGGGCCGCACCTGGTCCCCTTCCTTGCCTTCGCGCGAAGCGCCTGGACCGCGAGTCCGTGGGCGAGGACGGCGTGGTGCCGGACCTGATTCAGTTCGGCCGGCGGGAGCTTCAGGCCGGGGGCGAGCGCGATGGTCACCGTTCTGCCGCCCACGTCCGTGTCGAGCCCGCGGTGGCCCATGTCCACGAAGGAGCGGAACTCATTGATCGTGAAGAAGTGCTTGACCCGGTCGCTCAGCTTGTCGGCGATGTAGCCCGCGTAGTCCGCGAACGCCTGGGCCGTGTCGCGGGACTGCCAGCCGCCCTTGTCCTGAAGCGCCTGCGGCAGATCCCAGTGGTAGAGCGTGGCGAACGGCTCGATGCCGGCCGCGAGCAGCGCATCCACCAGCCGGCTGTAGAAGTCGAGGCCCTTCGGGTTTGGCTCACCGGTCCCGTTCGGGAAGATGCGCGGCCAGGCGATGGAGAACCGGTAGCCCCTGGCGCCGAGCCCCTTCATGAGCTTCACGTCGTCCTGGTAGCGGTGGTAGTGGTCGTTGGCGACGTCGCCGGTGGACCCGTCCTTGATGTTGCCCGGGGTGTGCGCGTACGTGTCCCAAATCGATTTGCCTTTGCCGTCCTCGTTGGCGGCCCCTTCGATCTGGTAAGCCGACGTGGCCACGCCCCAGAGGAAGCCGGTCGGGAATACCCGCGAGCTCATGCCGGCAATATACCAAGACGCCCTGGACTCAGGAAGCGACTGCGTAGCTGCGGCAGGCAATGCCATCGACCGCCTTTCCGCAGGCGCTGAAAAATCCGTCGATCAGAGGCTGATGCCGAAAAGGATGCGGGCGTTCCTGGTCGCATGCTGCGCCAGGACGTCAGGCTGAAGCTGATGGACGTCGGCAAGGCATATAGCGGTGTGCGCCACGTAAGCGGGCTCATTGCGTTTGCCGCGAATGGGGACCGGGGCGAGATAGGGGCTGTCCGTTTCCACCAGCAGGCGGTCGAGCGGTATTTTTGCAGCCACGTCGCGCAAGGCCTGGGCGTTCTTGTATGTCACCATGCCGGCGAAGGAGATGTACAGGCCCATGAGCAAGCAGGCCTCCGCGGTCTCCAGGTCGCCGGTGAAGGAATGCATGACGCCGCGAAGCGGGCCGTTACCAACAATATCTTCCTGCAGCATCCGCACGACATCCGCCCCCGCTTCACGACAGTGGATTACCACGGGGAGTTTGTGCTGACGAGCCAGGTCGAGGTGGCGGGCGAAATACTCCTCCTGTTGAGCGAACGGCGTGTAGTCCCAGTGGCGGTCGAGTCCGGTTTCGCCGATGGCCACGACGCCCGGCTGCTTGACGAGGCGGGTGATTTCGTCCCAGGCAGTGGCCTCCGCCTGGGCGACATGATTGGGCTGGATGCCCACCGCGGCGCCGAGGGCCGGATAACGGCCGGCGAGCGCCACAGAGGCGGCGCTCGAAGGCGCGGTTGTGCCGATGGTCACGATGCGGGAAACGCCGGCAGCCGCGGCGCGCTCCAGGACGGCTTCCAGGTCCGCGTGGAATTGCTCGTCGTCCAGATGGGCGTGCGTATCGATGAGTTCGTCAGGCACTGGAATGCACGGTGAAAGAAGACTGGGGATGAGCCGCGACCATCTCCTGGAGCGTTTGCAGGTGGCGTTGTTTCATATCGACGATGCCGCGCAGAACGGCTTGGGCTTCGGCGTCCTTGACGGACCGCAGGTCGCGCTCGCGGTCGGCAAGGGCGCGGCGCTCCTCCTTGACCAGGATCGGCAGCAGATGGTCAAGAGAGACGAAATTCATGGTCGTGAAGGACATGGGGTAGGAGCCCAGGTAAGGGAGCGGCTGCTTGTGCCGCGCGAGCAGTTGGACCAGGGTTTGCGTGGCTTCTTGTTCTTCCTGGATCAGCGTCTGCAGCTTCGACAGGACGGTCAATTCGTCGGGATTCGTCCAGGGGAAAGCGTCGCTGACGTACTGCAGGAAGGACCGGCTCTCGGCGCGCAGGGCATTTTGCAAGCTGGTTGAGACGGCGGCGTCCATTAGGGCTGTAAGTCCTTCTTTTGATTTGTAACCGGTTGCTTGCCTTTGCCGCCTTGCGGGTTCCCTTTGCCTGCGCCCCCCTTGCCCTTGGCGCCGCCTTTCCCAAACTTGCTTTGCGCCTCCGCCATCTTCTGCATCAAGGCTCCAAGTCCGGATCCTGAGGCTTTCCCAGCCGCCGCGCGTCTGCGGTTTTGGTCCGCCATGGCGCTCTCCGAAAACACCTTGGCAAAGTTGCTCACGCCCTTGTCGCTGGCCTCGCTGACGGGATTCCAGAGAATGCCCAGGACCAGCACCACGGCAGCCAGGAGAGAGGCATAGACCTTGGCGCCGATCGGTTCGGCCAACGGCGGCACGGGGCGATCCTCCACGTCCTCGAGCGGCCGGTCCAGGGTCATGACCTTGAGAACCTTGATGTAGTAAAACAGGCTCAGCACCGTGTTCAGAGCGCCGATGACCAGCAACGAATACATGACCGCACTCAGTGCGGGGGCCCTGGAGCTATGCATGGTGCCGGCTTCGTAGAGAGCCGTGAAGATCTGGAACTTCGCTGCAAAACCGGCGAGGGGCGGGATGCCCAGCAGGCTGAGCAGGAAGAAGGCCAGCGTGATGACCATCACCGGCGAGCGCTGAATCAGGCCGCGAAAGCTGCTCAGGTCTTCGGAGCCGGTTTGGTTGCGGAGGAACGCCACCACGGCAAAAGCGCCCAGGTTCATGAACAGGTAGGCAACCAGGTAAAAGAGCACGCCGCTGGCGCCGTCCGCGGAGAGCGTCGCCAGCCCCATCATCATGTAACCGGCCTGAGCAATGGTCGAATAGGCCAGCAGCCGTTTCAGGTTGGTCTGCTGGTAGGCGGCGAGGTTGCCGAACGTCGCGGTCAAGGCGGCAAAGACGGCCAGGGCGGGACCAAGATAGACAATCATGCGTTGCCAGGTATCGATATCGGCGCTCACCCGGCCGAGGCCCGCGAGCGTGAACGTGAAGCGCCCGAGCAACGCCAGTGCCGCGCCCTTGGACGCGACCGAAAGGAAACCGGCCACCTCCGCGGCAGCCCCCTCGAACACGTCCGGACACCAGAAGTGAAAAGGGAAAGCCGCGAGCTTGAAGCCGACGCCGACCAGAATAAAGAACACACCAAGCACCAGCATCGCATCAAGCCCGCCTCCCTGGCTCAGGAGTCCAGCAAATGCCTTGGCCAAGTCCGGGAGATAACCGGTGCCGAACTTGCCGGCCACCAGGCTGATGCCGTAGAGCATGATCCCGGAAGCCCCGCCGCCATAGACCACATATTTCAGGGCCGCCTCGCTGCTCTGCCGTCTGCCCTTCAAAAACCCGGCCAGCGCGTAGCTGGGCAAGCTGGCCATCTCGACGCCGATAAAGATCATGAGCAGGTGATTGGCCGACGCCATGAGCGACATGCCGAGCGTGGCGCCCAGCAGCAAGCTGTAGAAGTCGGCCGAATCCTCGCGGTCGGGAATGCGCGTCAGGAGCGACAGCCAGATCAGAAGCGAGGTGAAGGCGAACAGGAACAGGCGCATGAAGATCGTCAAGTTGTCGGCGATCAGCAAGCCGCTGAACATCTCCGCCTGTGTCTGATCCTGATACCACTGGTAGCCGCTCGCCGTCAGGGCAAGCAGCGAACCGATCAGGGCAAAGGCGCCCATGTGGAAGCGCTCGACCGCCCGAAAGAGCCGCGCCAGCAGCAGCAGGACAATGGTGGCGCAGAGAATCAGCTCCGGCATGAAATTCATGACGTCGGAGAGGAGCCCGGAAGTCAGCTTTTCCAGCGAAGTATTGATAGGCATGAGGTGAGTCCCATGAGGAAGCGCAAACATCCGCCCTCCTCCTTAGCCCGCAGCGCCGGCAAGGGCGGCCCTTGCCGGCGCTGAGGGCTAAGGATGAGTTTCTTTCTCTCCTAAGGTCCAGACTGCCCGAGCATCTTCACCAGGCCGGTCACGCTCGGATACATCCACGATAAAAGCAGATTCGGCACGACGCCGAGCGCCACGGACAGCACTACCAGCGGGACAGCGCAGAGCAACTCTCTGAGGTTAATATCCGAATAGTCCTTGTACGCTGCATTGTGGCCCATGAAGACGCGCTGGAGAGTCCAGAGGATGTAGGCCGCCGTCACGACGACGGTGAGAGCCGCGAGAATGCTGTAGACGGGGCTGTAATCCCAGGTGGCGAGCACGACCATGAACTCGCCGACAAAGCCGCACATGCCCGGCAGTCCCATGGCGGCGAAAAAGATAATGGCGCTGATGCCGCCGTACAGCGGCATCGGCTCATAGAGGCCGCGGAAGTTGTCCAGGTTGCGGTGATGGGCGCGGTCATAGATCACGCCGACCAGGAAGAACATGCCCGCCGAGGTGATGCCGTGGGCGATCATCTGGAACATGGCGCCGTTCATGCCCCACGACCAGATCTGTGTCGGCGTGGTGGCCTTCCAGACGGCGATGCCGAGGATCACGTAGCCCATGTGGCTGATGGAACTGTACGCCACCAGTTTTTTGAAGTCGGTCTGGGCCATGGCGGCGAAGGCGCCGTAGACGATGTTGATCATGGCAAAGGCCGTGATCAACCAGGCCAGGTTCTCCGCCGCCCAGGGGCAAATCGGGTAGGCAATGCGGATGATGCCGTAGCCGCCCATCTTCAAGAGCACGCCGGCTAGAATCATGCTGATGGGCGTGGGCGCCTCGACGTGGGCGTCCGGCAACCAGGTGTGAAACGGGAAGAGAGGCACCTTGATGGCAAAGCCGACAAAGAGCAGCAAGAACATCGTGATCTGGAACGGCTTGGTGAAGAACGGCTGCTTGAGGCGGGCCAGGGCGGCGCTGACCTCCTGATTGTTGACCTTGTCCGCGTAGCGGGCACGCACAGCCAGGTGCTGGGCCCTCGTGCCGAATTGAAATTCATTCCATTCCACATCGGTCATGGGAGCCGTTTTGGCGATGATGGCATCGCGGGCCACGTCGATCGGCGCCTCGCCATCGTTGAGAATGTTCGCGGCGGCCTTGCCCACCTTCTGCAGAGCAATAATGTCAAACGAATTGCGATCCCGGTTCATTTCCCTGGTCGGCAAAAAATCGCGTATGTCGGTGAAATAGAAAGCGAGCAGGGCGATGAGGATGAACACACTGCCCAGCAGCGTGTAGAGGAAGAACTTGATCGCCGCGTATTCGCGGCGCGGCCCGCCCCAGACGCCGATCAGGAAATACATGGGCAGCAGCATGACCTCCCAGAAGATGTAGAACAGGAAGAAATCAAGCGCCAGGAAGGTCCCGATCATGCCGGTTTCGAGGATCAAAAAGAGCATGCAATAGGCGCGCACGAAGCGGTCGATGCGCCAGCTTGCGATCATTGCCAGGAAGCTAAGGACCGTCGTAAGCAGCACGAGCGCCATGCTGATGCCATCCACGCCGAGGTAGTAGTCGATGCCGAAGCGTTGAATCCACGGATATCGTCCGACCCAGTCATGGCGGCTTTGCCCCGTAGCCAAGCTGTTCTCGCGGGCCAGATCGGCCTTGCCAGCCCGGGCATTGAGCGTGCCGGACGCTTCGCTGGTGGGATTCAGGTTGAGATCCACGACCTCGGCGCGGTAATCGATGAACATCCACATGCTCAGCACCAAAGTGATGGCCGTGCCGAACAGGGAGACCCAGCGCATGGCCTCTTCCTGGCCGCGCGGCAGGAACAGCAGCAGCAGCGCCGTGATCGTGGGCACGAAGATCACCAGCGACATGAGCACCAGGTCGAATTGGAATTCGAAATTCATGACAATTCACTCTCTCACGGCCCTGCTGCCGCCAGATTTAGAAAGTAGGTGAGGGCAAAGAAAATACCGATGGCCGCCAGGACCAGAAACAGCACATAACTCCGGATATAGCCGGTCTGAAAACGCCGCAGCCAGGCGCCGCAAGCGAAAATAATCCGCCCCGTAAGGTTCACCAGTCCGTCCACAATGGCCAGGTCGAAAATGCCATCCCACCGCGACAGCATGGTCGTCGCCCAGGCGGCGCGATTGATGAAGCCGTCGATGATATAAGTGTCGAAGTTCCGGCACCAGTGGGCGGCCTGGAGGGACGGCCGCACCAGGACGGCGCTATACAACTCGTCAAAGTACCATTTATGCCAGAGAAAGCGGTGCACGCCGGCAAATTGCAGCTTGGCGTCGGCGGGGTTGAGCACGCGCCAGTAATAGAAGAGGGCCGCGAACAGCACGCCGAGGCCGCCGGCGACATAGGCCAGGACTTCCGCCAGCGTGTGACTGTCATGGACGGCGCTGTTCAGGGCCTCATCCATCATCTTCAAGTTCTTCAGTTCATCGGCCGGCTCGGACATTTCCAGAAGTCCGTGGTGCCCGCCGAGGTAGCTGGACTCGGCGCTCCAGACCGGCGATCCCCAGGAAACGCAGACGCTGAAAACAGCCAGCACGATCAGCGGGACCGTCATCCAGCGCGGCGACTCGTGGGCGTGCTCGTGGACATGCTCGTCGCGCGGCGGGCCGGTGAAAGTCATGAACCACATGCGGAACATGTAGAACGCCGTGAGCCCGGCCGTGAACAGCGGCAGGGCAAAGAGCAGGAAATGCTGGCGGTGCACGAGGAAATAACCCAGCGCCTGGGCCAGGATCATGTCCTTGCTGTACCAGCCGCTGAATAGCGGAAAGCCCATGATAGTGAGGACGCCCACGAGCATGGTGATGGCGGTGATCTTCATCTTGGGATACAGCCCGCCCATGCGCGTCATTTCTTGCTCGTGGTGGCACCCGTAGATCACGCTGCCGGAGCCGAGGAAGAGCAGGGCCTTGAAGAACGCGTGCGTGATGAGATGGAAGAGTCCCGCTACCCAGCCGCCGATGCCGAGCGCCAGCATCATGTAGCCGAGCTGGCTGACCGTGGAGTAGGCGAGCACCTTCTTGATGTCGGTCATGACGAGGGCCACGGTCGCCGCCAGGAAGAGCGTGATGCCCCCCGTGTAGGCGATCGCCAGGCGCGCCTCCTCGGTGAAGAGCGGGTAGACCCGGCCCACCAGGTAGACGCCGGCGGCAACCATCGTCGCCGCGTGGATGAGCGCGCTGACCGGCGTCGGACCTTCCATGGCATCCGGCAACCAGACGTGCAGCGGAAACTGCGCCGACTTGCCGACACAACCCAGGAAGATGCCCAGGCCGGCGACAATCAGGGCCCATTTCGGCAGCGACCCGTCCTGCAGCGCCTGCGGCAGCTTGTGAAATAGCTCCTGGAAGTTGAAGGTGCCGAGATACGTCCACAAGATCAACAGGCCAATGATGAAGCCGGCGTCGCCGACGCGATTGGTGATAAAGGCCTTGTTGGCGGCATTCGAGGCGCTCCTGCGCTCGTAATAGAAGCCGATGAGCAGATACGAGCAGATGCCGACCAGCTCCCAGCTCAGGAAGACCTGGAAGAGATTATCCGCCAGGATCAGGTTCAACATCGAAAAGCAGAACAGGGACAGGTACAGGAAGAAGCGGCCGAAGCGGCCGCGGCGATGCAGATGGCCTTCCTCCGTGTGCACCTGGTGGTCTTCCACCACCGGGGCCAACTCCTCCGACATGTAGCCAATGGAGAAAATGTGGATGAAGGTGGCAACAAAGGTGACCATCAAGAACATCACCGTCGACAGGCTGTCGATCCGGTAGCCCAGCGCCAGTACGGTGGACTTGGAGGAGTTGAAGCGGCCGATCTCCGCCCAGCGCACGCTGCCGGCCCAGCGATCCGCAGTGCTCCCGCTACTGGCCTCCGCGGCAGGGCCGCCCTCCGGGTGCCCGGCGGCATGCGGCGTTTCGGTATGGGCAGGCAGCGGGTGGTCCTGCAAGAAGTAGACAAATCCGACCAGGCTCAGGACGAAGGACAAAGCGATGGCGCCGGTGGCGATGAAGGCGGCGGCGCGGTGCGGGCGGTCGCCGCCCAGCATCTGGTAAAGAGCGGCGCCTGCGCCGGCCTCTCTGTTTTTTCGCAAGGCCAGGCGCAGCCCGCCGGCCAGCAGCAAAAGCAGAAACGAGGCCAGGGGCGCCAGCGTGGCCGCGACGTAGAGCAGCCCGGGATTCTCGAGATGCATGGTTAGCCCTTAAGTTCCTCGGCGGTATCGACGTCCACGGTCATGTGGTTGTTGTAGAAATTCAGCACAATCGCCAGCGCGATGGCGGCTTCGGCGGCGGCCATGACGATGACAAACAGGGCGAACACCTGCCCCTCGAGCCGAAAAACCGGGTTATAGCGCGCGAAAGCCACGAAGTTGATGTTGGCGCCATTGAGCACCAGCTCCACGCCCATGAGCACGCCGATGGCATTGCGCTTCATGGCCATGCACAACGCGCCGCACACAAACAAGACGGCGCCGAGCACCAGGTAGTGGTCGAGGCTCACTTCGCTCATGGCAGGCCTCCCTTGCGACGCTTGGCGCGGGCGAGATACGCCGCGCCGATCAAAACCACCAGCAAGTGCACGGATACGATTTCAAAGGGCAGGAGATAAGCGACACGCGTGCGCGGCACGGCAGTCGCTGTCTTCGGCAGGCCGCTCACGTTGGCCTCCGGCATCGCGCCCGGTAGACCGAGAAACGTCTCGCCTAGCTGCGTACTGGACGAGACCCGCGCATTCGCCGGCGCCGCCTCAGACGAGCCAAAAGCCTCGGGCCCCGGCATGCTCATCACGAGCACGCCCAGCAGCAGCAGGCCGACCACGCTGGCGATGACCCACTCCGCCGCGCCCACTTTCATGGTAATGAAAGGACCCTGGGCCGTGAGCATCACGCCGAAAACGACCAGCACCAGGATGCCGCCCACGTAAATGAGGAGTTGCGTCGCGGCCACGAAGTCCGCGCCCAGCAAGAAGAAAACGCCGGACGTCCCGGCCAGGGTGAAGAGCAGCCAAACCGCGGAGCGCACAATATTCTGCGACACCAGCACGGCGATAGCGCTCAAGCCGGTGAAGGCGGCGATGATCAGGAACAAAATGGTTGCTTGCGACATCGTGTCAATCTAAGTTCTTGGAACCAGCGGTGCTCCGGAAGCAGGCGCACCGGGCCAGGCGCCGGGCATCATGTGCGTCGGCGTAACGCCGCCCGCTTTCGTGAGCTTCACCGTAAACCAAGCGACAAGCGCCACGCACACGGCGGCCAGGACGTAATTGGCATATACGAGCACGGTGATCTGCCAGGAGAGCAGTTGCCAGATGCTCACGCCCAGGAGCAGCACGCAACTGATCGGCAGCAAGTAGCGCAGGCAGGTCATCATGACCTGGTCGATGCGCAGGCGCGGCAAGGTCCAGCGCACCCACATCATGACGAAGACCAGCAGCCAGCCCTTGACGATGAAAACCAGGACGTTGATGACATTTCCCACGATGCCGATCTTGTCGCTCAGCTCCCAGGGCAGGAAGCCGAGGTGCCAGCCGCCCAGGAACAGGAGCACGGCAATGCCGCTGATGGCGAACATGCTGCCATATTCGGCCATGAAGAAGATCAGCCAGCGAAAGCCGCTGTACTCGGTGTGGAAGCCGGCGACCAGTTCGCTCTCAGCCTCCGCCAGGTCGAAGGGCGCCCGCTTGCAGCTTGCCGTGCCGCAGGTGAAGAAAGTCCAGAAGGCGCCGAAGGTGAACGGGTCGTGAAAGACATACCAGTTCCAGAACGCCCCGGTTTGCTGGAGGGCGATGGTGCTGAGGTTCATGGTGCCGGCCACAATGATCGGCACCAGCACGCTGATGGCGCGGGGCACTTCGTAGCTGACCACCTGGGCCGCCTCGCGCATGCCGCCGAACAGCGCCCATTTGCTCCCCGAGCCGTAGCCGCCCAGGATGACGCCGAAGACCTCGCTCGACATGACCGCGAGCATGTAAAAGACCGCCACGTCCATGTTTTGGGCGACGACGCCGTTGCCGAAGGGCAGGGCCACAAAGGCCAGGAAAGAGCCGGCCAGGGCGATGTAGGGGCCCAGCCGGAACAGCATGTGATCGGCGTTCGTCGGGATAATGTCTTCCTTGACCAGCAGCTTGAGACCATCGGCCAGCGTTTGCAGCCAGCCGAACTTGCCGCCCACGCGGGTCGGTCCGAGACGGTCCTGAATGCGCGCGGACACCTTGCGCTCCAGCCACACAAAGAAGATGGCGGAGAGCAGCATGAAGGTGATCAGGATAACGGCGGCGATCAGGGCGACAAGCAGCGCGGCCAAACCCGGCGCCAGGCCTAGTCGAGTGGAGAGAAACTCCGTCAAGGTATCTGAATCCTTCGCAGCAGGGCGATTACTCTTGCGGGGAAGCTGTTGGGCGTTACTTTATGCATGCGGACAAATGTTGGCAAGCGCTTACGGATAGTTGGGTCGCAGTCACAGGTGGGCGCCTCGAGTCGAGCGTCCAGGCTTCCCAGGATTGACTTTGATCCATGAAATCGAAGGAAGAAGGCACGGGATTGTTTACGAAGTCCAGCTTCAAGCCCGTCCGCCTGCAATGCCGGCGGCCTCTGCAAAATTACCGGCTGCCGGCCATCTATCGCGTTCTTGGCGACCGCGGCGACGAGCCAACGGCGGCCATCGGAGAACTGGCGCGTACTCCACCGTTGGCGGCCGTGGAAGCGGCGCTTTTTGCGGCCGATGAGCCGCTCAATGCCCGACGCCTGGCACTGGCGGCCGGTCTGCCTGACGGCAATGAGGCACGCCGGCTCGTCCGCAAGCTGCAGGCTCTCTACGACCAGGATGGCGCGGCCTTCCAGGTGGAAGAACTGGCCGGCGGCTATCAGCTGTTGACACGAGCCGAATATCACCGCTGGCTCATGCGCCTGCGGCGCACCGGGCATGACCTGCGCCTGTCGGCGGCCGCCCGCGAAACGCTGGCCATCGTCGCTTATCGGCAGCCGGTCATGCGCGCCGAGGTGGAAGCGATCCGCGGCGTGCAATGCGGCGAGGTGTTGCGTCAGCTCATGGAGAAAGGGCTCGTCCGCATCGCGGGCCGCCATGATTCGCTTGGCCGCCCTGTGCTCTATGGCACAACGAGAAAGTTCCTGCAAATCTTCGGTCTCAAAAGCCTGCGCGAGCTGCCGCAGGCGGAACAATTGCGACCGGTGCCGCCGCGCAAGGCCGCGGAGGAAAGCGCGCCGGAAATATGAGGGCATTATGACCGTGCGCGGCACCACGGGGCTTGCCCCCGTGGACCAGTGATTGGCAGCCAGATCCACGGCAATCGAGAAGTTTATCGCCGCCACGGGGCTTGTCCCCGTGGAGCGACGATTGTCAGCCGGCCGTCAGTCGTGGCTCCACCGGGACAAGCCCGGTGGCGGCCATCAGTATGTGTAGCGTCGGTTACTGGCTGCCAATCATCGATCCACCGGGGCGAGCCCGGTGGAGTCCTACGGCGAAATCACGCACGTTGATTCTAATGACGCAGCGTTCAGCCTTGCACGACGGGATTGCGGAGCGTGCCGATTTTTTCGATCTCCACTTCCACGACATCGCCGGGGTGCAAGAATACGGGCGGCTTCCGCGCCATGCCCACGCCGGGCGGCGTGCCCGTGAAGATCAGGTCGCCCACCTGAAGTGTGAAGACCTGCGACAGGTAGGCGATCACGGCGCCGACCGGAAAGATCATCTGCCGGGTGTTGCTGTCCTGCATGACCTCGCTGTTCAGGCGCAGGCAGATGGACAGGTTCTGGGGATCCGGAATTTCGTCGGCGGTGACCAGCACCGGGCCTGTCGGGGCAAAGGTGTCAAAGGTCTTGCCGGCCATCCATTGCTTGCCGTCCTTTTTGAGCTGCCAGTCGCGCGCCGAAACGTCGTGGCCGGCGGTGTAGCCGGCGACATGTTGCATGGCCTGATCCGCGCGAATGTTCCGGCCGCCCTTGCCGATGACCACCACCAGCTCCGCCTCGTAATCCACTTCCTGGCTCACCGGCGGCAGCAGGATCGGTTCGCCGTGGCCGATGAGCGCCGTCGCGTACTTGCTGAAGAGCACCGGCTCCTTGGGAATCGGCACACCCCCTTCCTTGGCGTGGTCTGCATAGTTGAGCCCCAGGCAGATAATCTTGGGCGGATCCGGCACGGGCGGCAGCAGTTTCACTTCCGCCGCGGGATAAACCGCTGCCTTCTCGCGCCGCCCCACCTGGGCCGCCGCCTTGAACACACCCGGTCCCTCGGCTAACAGCGCCCGCATGCTGGACGGCAATTCCGGATCGCTTGCGTGCAGATCGACGTAGCGCTCGTCATGGAGGACTGCGACGCGCGGGCCGTGAGGGGTCTGAATGGTTGCCAGATGCATGAGAGCCTTTCTTGTGGGTGGTCAGTGGCCGGTTTTGCAGCGAGACCACTCCATAACATACCACGGCCGTGCCGGCAAGAGTCCGGCTCCTGAGAGTCCCCTTGCAGACTGGTCAAACCTGACTTATAAATGGTTAGGCTAGGAAACATTCCCCGATAGCTCAACGGTAGAGCAACCGGCTGTTAACCGGTTTGTTGTAGGTTCGAATCCTACTCGGGGAGCTGAAAGTCGGAAAGCGAACCCGCCCGACTAGGAGTTAACACCGAACGCCGAGAGCTTTTGCTTTCGGCGTTGCTTTTTGCGCCTTTTCCCAACGGGGTCAAGAGTGCCGCCACTGTCGTCCGGCCCGGCCGACTCTTCTGCGACCGGAGCCGCAGACCCACTAGGCCTAGTAAGAGGTCGGCGGACTGCTGGACGCGGGGCTCATCGAAGACGAGCCTGAGTAGGTGTAACCGTCCCCGCTTGGCGGTGCTCCGCCTGACGGGCTTGTCGAGCTATCCGTCGTACTGGCGTCGTATGGACCGATCGGGTCACTGATGATCTGGCCAAGCAGCGAGTAAGTGATCGGCCAGAACACGCCACTGCTGCTTTTGACGCTAGTGCGAACGGTATAGGTGCCCGTCTGCAGATAGACGACGCCGGTCGCGGCAGGCTGGCCTGTTGGGGCATCAATGGTGAAAACCAGATTGCCTGACTGATCGTAGATGGCCAGTGTCACCACGGCGCCGGCCAAGCTGCTGCCGTTGTCCGCGCTGAGCAAGAAATGGAACAGGCCGTTCTGGTTCATGATCAGTGTCGAAGCGTTCGCGCTGGTTGGCGAAGCGAGCGTGCTGCTCTCCAACGCGCTGACCGTCACCGGGGCGTGATTGGCATCGAACTTGATACCCAGGACATATTTGCCGGTGTTGTTGGGCCCATTGGGGTTGAGTGCCGCGACTTCAACGTAATAGGTGGCGTTCGGAGCCATGCCGGGAATTTGAATGGAATACGTGCCGTCGCTGTTGGCCAGCACCTGGAGCGCGATCGGATTTTGCTGCGCGTCATAGACGTGTATGACCGGATGCAGCCCGTCGGGGTCCATCTCCCAGGCCAGTGCATGCATGACAAAGCTGGTGCCGCTGGGGGCGGCGGGGGATTGAATCTGGTAGAAGTTCTGGTCCGTCGAATCCGTGATGCTGTCGCGCCAGACGTAATCAAAGCGCTGATCCGGCTTGTTCGCCCCAAAGGTCGGCAGCAGGGGTAGCGCGTCCTGAATCCTGTCATAGAGATGGCCGACGGTGTTCACCAGCGGGAAAACCACGTGCGATTCGAGCGAGGTCACGGAGTCGTGATAGGACAGATAAGCGCGATAGCTGCCGATGCCGAAGACACTGCTGGTCGCATCGGTGACCTCGATGTAATAGGTGGAATTCGGCAGGACGTTGTCGATGCTGAGGCTGAGATCGCCGTGGAGCGGGTCGGCGGCGGCGGCCGACTTTTGCAGATTGAACGAAGCATCATAGACCGAAACGCCGGGCATGAGAAGGCTTAGCCCCGCAGTCTGCACCTTCACCGTCCAGGTGCCATTTACGGCCGTCGGCGGCGTCGTGATCTTGTAATATTCCGCCGCGCCGATTTGGGTAATGTCGGCCTCGAAGGCGAGCTGCGACGGGTCGTTGCCGATTGGGGCCGCTGTGCCGAAGCTGTTGTTGCCGTAAGTGCGATTGAACCAATCCGGCGTGCGCACCCCATACAAAGACTGCACGTCGGCAATGTCCTGGGCGCTCAGGCCGGTGCGGGGCCCGAGGTAATTCTGGTACATCGCTGAGTCGGTGCCCGCCGCCGTGTCCTCCAGCCCAAAGACATGGCCGGCTTCGTGGAGTGCGATCGTATATAAGTCGTAGGGCGCCTTGCCGTCGCTGCCGAACTGATACGCACCGTTCAGGAGCACGTCGCCGGACCAGGTCGTGCCGGTCCAGGAAAACGGCGAGGCGGTCGACACGGCCGTCGGCGCCAGCACCTGGGAAGCGATACGGATATCGCCGAAACGCGGGTCGCCTTGCGCGGCGCCGGTCGTGCCCAGGGGCAGTCCGCTATCGTTGACGAGGCCCACGTTCACGTTCGTGTTGACGGCCCAGGTCTGGAAGGCGCGCAGCATCGCCGTTTCCCAGTTCGCGGTGCTGTCCTGGGAATTCAGGAGATTGAACAGTCCGCTCGGAGCGCCGCCGGCATTGGTGCCGTCGGGCGCGAAGCTGAGCGTGAGATGTCCCGGGTCGGGCCACGGCTGGCCGAAGATACTCGGCGTCAGGCGGTCCTCAAGTTGTTCCAGACGGGGTGAGCGCTTCGTTTTCATGGGGCTTGTCCATTCAAATGGCGGTCCATCTACTTGCTGTCGCGGCCGCCAGCGGCCCGGAACTGCCGAGCGGCGTTGACGACGCGGTGAAATTCGGGATTATCTCTGATCGGATCGAGATCCGTATCCTTGTCTACCAGGTCGAGTCCAAAGCCGGCCCGTAGCGCTTCCGAAAGGAGGTGCAGGGCCTGCAGGCGATCGCCCGGACGTTGGCGACTATTCAGGGCATAAATGCCAGCGACCTGATACAGGTTGGGGGCACGCGTATCGCGGAGAAGGGACTCCCTGGCATCTTCCTCAGCCGCTTCCGCGCGACCGGCACGAGCCAGGAGAACGCCACGCCCTGCCCTGGCCGGCACGTAGTCCGGATAGAGGGATACGGCCTTGTCCAGGATAGGTATCGCTTCCGCGGGGCGACCGAGACGTTCGGAGAGGACGCCGCCTATATTTTGCAGCGCTTCGACCCCCACCGGATTAATGTCCAGGGCTCTCTGAAAGTCCGCCAGGGCGCCTTGCGGGTCCTTCGGCCTGCGCGCCTCGCCGCGGGCGACCCAGCTCTTGTAGTCGGCCGGCTCCAGGCGCATGCCCTCGGCCAGGTCGCGGCTAGCGCCCTCGTGGTCGCCCGCCTGGTCACGGGCACGGGCGCGCATGAAGTAGACACGGGTAATGGAAGTGTGATGCTGGAGAGCTGCCGAGAAGTCTTCGACCGCCTCACGGTATCTGTTCAGACCCTTTTTCGCCAGGGCGCGATCGATGTACGGTTCGGGCACGTCGTCGCGCAGCGCGATGGCCTGATCAAAGTCCACCAGGGCTAACGGAAAGAAGCGCTGTTTCAGATAAATGAGTCCGCGGTTGTGCCAGGCACGGGGGTCGGTGGGACGCAGGGCGACGCAGGCGTTGTAGCAAGCCAGAGCGTCAGCGTTCTGGTTAAGGAAATCGTGACAGTTGCCGCGCACGGCCCAGGCGGAATAGCTGCGCGGGTCGCGGCGCGTCACTTCCAGGAGGAGGGGCAGGGCTGCCCGGTAATTGCCGTTGATCGCCAGTTCGTGGGCTTCCAGGTACAGATCGCGCGTATCTTGCACGGGCGCCTGCTTGGCTTTTTCGAGGTATTGCCTGGCCAGTTCGCGATCCCCCAGATGCTCGGCGAGATGGGAACGCTGTTTCCACAGGGGAGCGGAGCCGGCGCCACTGTTCCAGCAAGTCCCGGCCAGCTCATTCAGGTGCAAGGCCTCGTGCCAAAGCTCGCGGCGTGCGGATTCATCTTGCTGATAGATCGCCTGCCGTTCGGTGCCACGGGCCACCAGGAAAAGAAGCTCGCCGATTTCCTCGCGCAATTTCGCCTGTTCCGCGCTCGGCAGATGACGGTACGCCGGCATTTCCCGCCAATCCGGGCTATCGAGGACGTGATAGCGCGCCAGGGCCGCACGGCCGCGCGACACGGCTTCATCCAGTTCTCTTCGCTCCTGAGCGCGTGCGTAGAGCGTAAACTTGACCGGTTGAGCTTCCTCCTGATAGGTGTGCAGCAGGTCAACGGCTTCCAGTCGCGCCAGGCGCGATTTCTGAAAGAGCATTGCCGCCGCCAGGGTCAGCAAGAGAATGGCCGCGGCGACGCCCACGCTGGTCAGCGACGTCAAACGCGGATGGCGGCGGACAAACTTGCGGCACCGTTCTTGGAGGGAAGGCTCGGCCACGTGCCGAAGCGGCAAATGATTCCGTTGCCGCTCGAGATCTTCGTACAGCTCGCGCGCCTTCTGATAGCGGCACTGGGGATCGGGCTCGAGGCAATGGCGGAGGATGGCCTTCACGGCCGGGGTGACGGCGGGGTTGAGCGCATGAGCCGGCGGCACGGGCCGGGAGCGATCGGCCAGCATGAGATCGACGACCTCGTGCGAGACGCCGCGATACGTGGGAAACGGATGCCGGCCTGTCAGAAGTTCTTGGAGAATGACACCCAGGGAATAAATGTCGCTGCGCGCATCCAGCGTCTGCTGGAAGCCGCGAAATGCCTTGAGCTGCTCGGGGGCCATGTAAGGCAACGTGCCTCCCACGGCGGCGGCGGCGGCGCCAGCGCAATGCTGGGCATCGGCCGCCAGGTTGAAATCGAGCAGCATGGGCTGGCCGTCGTCGGTCAGTAAGACGTTCGCCGGCTTCAGGTCACGGTGGAGGATGCCCCGTTCGTGGGCATGGGCCAGACCATCCGCCAGCCGAGCGCCGATCCACAGGACGGCATGGACATAGCTCATCCCTTCAAGCGTTTGCAGAAGATCGCGGACCGCCGCTGTTTCCGCGGGCTCGTCGTCGACTGCGGGTCCGGCCGCAGCGGCAGTCTCCTGCAGCGTTTGGCCCGACCACGAATACCCCGGCCCGCGCGTCGACGCCTTGCGGTTGTTCAAGGTGCTGATCAGGACCTTGCCCGAGGCCGGGGGTGTCGCGCCAGACCGGATCGTGCCCAGCACGTCGGCCAGGGTCGTCGAACCGAAGTAGGGCATGCACACCGCCTGAAAATCTTCGGCATGGTGCATCGAGTAGATCGGCACGATGTTGGTGTGCTGGAGCCGGGCCAAGGTCTGCGACTCGCCGAAGATGTCGGTGGCAATCTTCAAGACGACCCGGCGGCCGGCAAGGCTCGCTTGCTCGGCAAGATAGACGCGCCCGAAGGCCCCCTGGCCCAGCTCCTTGAGGAGCCGGAAACCGAGAAACTCCTGGCCTGGTTCGGGGAAACGACTCATGGCGCCAGCCAGGCGCAGGGCCGCTTCCGGGTCCGTATGGTGCGCCTGCCGGAAAACTTCGGCTTGCTCGGCCTGCGCAGGGCAGCGAGAACACCAGTCATCCACATCGCCGCCGGCGTTGCCTGCACGAAACTCCTGGTAGGCGCGGGCGGCGCGCTGCAAGCCGGCGGGAGCGCCAGCATCGCCGGTGACGGCTGGCGCAGGCCCCTGAGCACGTGCACCGATTTCTTCGGCGGCGCAGCTCTCGTCCGGCCAGTCGGCGGTGTCCAGCCGGAAGCGCTGGGCATATTCGTCCGGCCTGACCTTCTCCCCCGCCAGGCGGCGCAGCCGGTACTCCTCAAAGGCGATTTCCCGGAGCGCCGCAGGGTCCTGGAAGAGAGGCGCAAACGCAGCCTGGTAATCTTCCAGGCGCCGGCGTTGTCCGGATAGCCAGGCATATTCCAGGTCGACGCGAATGAGCTCGCGGAGCACCGCGCCATAAAGAGCGTGTTCGGGAGGGGGCAGGAAGGCGGCGGCGTCGGCCTGATCATTGCCGGCGCGCGCTGCCTCGTAGGCCGCGACGTAGTCGTCTAATTCCAGCGGCGTGCCCGTGACCGGGGCAGGCGGTCGTGCCGAGCATTTCATGAGAAGTAGGTATCCAATTTTTTGCGTGTTTCTTGCAACACCCGCTCCACCGAGCGCCGCGCGCGCCCGGTCTCCTGGGCAATCTGAGCGATGTCGAATCCGTCAATGCGGAGCTCGACGATGCGGCGGTGCTTGGCCGGTAACATTTCCAGCGCTTCCTGGATGGCGATGCGCAAAAACGCCTGGCTGGCGTCGGCGTCCGCCAAGTTTTCCATGGCATGCTCCAGGTCTTTGCCGCCCGACGTCAGCCGCACGTCGCGCTTGGCAGCGGTATGAAAGGCCCGGGCATCGCGAATCTTGTTCAGGGCGATGACCAGCAGGATGCCCCAGAGTTCCTCGCCGGCAGGCACATCGTAGTAGCCGCGCCGCGCTGCCTGAAAGAAGCAGCGGAACACCGACTGAACGATGTCATCGGCATCGAGACGAGCCGCCAGCTCCGTCGAGCACCTGGCCTGGGCCAGCGCCCGCACGCGGTTGGCGTAGCGCAGGTACAGCTCGGTGGCTGCCGCTTGGCTGCCTTCCTGAAATTGGTGGACGAGGCTGCGATCGGATGCCTCATCATCGCTGATGAGCAGAGTAGACATCGTCGTCCTCGGTGACGTACTAATCCGTGGAGAGCGAACAAACAGCGTTGGCAGCGTTGCTTTTCTGCCGTCCCAGCAACCTCTGTTACTGGCGTGCGGTAATCACAGGCAGGGAAATCGGCGGTCCCAACACCTCCGTGAGGGTTACAAACAGAACGCCCCCGCGCGTTGGAAAAAGAGACACGGGGTATAGGAACTTTTTGCTTACAAAGTTCGTGGCTGTTAAGGCAGCGAGATAGCCTACCCGAACACGTCGGCCTTAATCGTTCGCCGGCAAACGGTCGTGTAATCGGCTCCTAACGGAGCAAAAAATGTACCGTACTTCATCCGAAGGCAGGAGAAGTTCTTCCCTTTCATCAAATTGCTGAACTTCCAGAGACCGGCTCCAGCCTGGTTAGCATGGTCATGGTTCCTTAAGCAAAAGGTTGCGCCCGCACTGACACCCAAAGTGCGCAAGTTGAGTCGGGGTATTGCCCGTTCCCTCGAGAGCGCGGACAGCTGACCCAGACCGCGGTGCGAGGAGGCCAGCGGCCAAAGCGGCAGAGAGGTTTTCGGCAAAAGCGCAGGAACCATCATATGGCTTCGGTCAGGACACCAAGACAGTCTGCTCCCCTTTTGGCATAGCCTCAAAAATGGCGCATGCCAGCCCCGAATCCCGTTTCCACCTATAGGCGAGGTGGGAAAAACGCCTAGGACCTGGACTTGCTGCCCCACTGGCCGTTTGTCCCCGCCGCCCTCGGGGCTCATCTCAACGGCAGCACGAAAGCGCCGCTCGTAGAGGAGCGGTACAAAAATGGATCACCGGGAAGAATGCAAGCAAATCCAGGAATCGCTGGAGCAAATAGCCGCTGAGGTAGTGCGCCTGAGTGAGCAGATTCAGCGGATCCGAAAGCAATTAAGCAATATGACGGCGCGCGCGGATAGTGAACAGCGGATTCTGTGCTGATTTCGACTGCTAGCTGGCCCACCTTTGCCAAACGAAACGATCCCTCTCCCGGATCATTCCGCCGGCGGGGACGACGATGTCTACTTTGCTAATTATTGATGACGAGCTTTCGGCTCTCAACAAGCTCGGCCAGTTCTTTCGAGAGCACGGGTTTACGGTGCTGACGGCCCGTTCCGCTACCGAGGGGCTGAAGTTGCTTGCCCAGCAGCGGCCCGACGTTGTGCTTTTGGACATTGGCCTGCCGGACCAGTCCGGCTTCGAGACCTTTCGCTACATCCATGGCCGGGCTGAGCGGATTCCGGTCATTTTCATCACCGGCGAGGGCACCACCGACACGGCCATCGAAGCGATGAAAATGGGGGCGTATGACTATCTCGTCAAGCCCTTGCAGCTTCCGCAATTAGAAGAGCTGGTGAAGCGGGCGGCGTCGATGAGTCACCTGATGCGCATCCCGGCTACTGCCCCAGAAGAACCGGCGCCGGAACCGTCTTACGCGCTGGTTGGCGGCTGCCAGGTGATGCAAGAAGTCTACAAGGCGATGGGCCGTGTGGCGCCGAAGGACATCACCGTGCTCATCCTGGGCGAAAGCGGCACCGGCAAGGAGCTGGTGGCCCGCGCGATCCATCACCATAGCCGCCGTTCGACCGGGCCTTTCCTGGCCCTCAACTGCTCGGCCATTCCCGAGACCCTGTTGGAGAGCGAGCTGTTCGGCCACGAGAAAGGGGCGTTCACCGGCGCAGACCGGCGGCGGATCGGCAAATTCGAGCAATGTGCGGGCGGGACCCTGTTCCTCGATGAGATCGGCGACATGACGCCGCTGGCCCAGACGAAAACGTTACGGCTGCTGCAAGAGCGGCAGTTCGAGCGCGTGGGCGGCAACGAGACCGTGCAAACGAACGTTCGCCTGGTTGCCGCCACCAATCGCAACCTGGAAGAGCGGGTTGCCGCCGGCCAGTTCCGCCTGGATCTGTACTACCGTCTCAGTTGCTTCACCATCACCCTGCCGCCGCTGCGCGAGCGCGGCGACGATCTGCACAGCCTGGTCGAGTACTTCCTCAAGCGCTTCAATCGGGAGCTGGGAAAGGCGGTTCAGGAAGTTGCTCCCCAGACCATGACCATCCTGGAGCGCTACGCGTGGCCGGGCAACATCCGGGAATTGCAGAATGCCCTGCGCCAGGCGCTCCTGCGGGCGACCGGCCCGATTCTGTTTCCCGAATTCCTGCCCGCTTTCCTGCGCAGAGAACAGGAAACGCCGGCTCCCCCCCAGTCGTTGGATATAGCCGGATTTCTCGACAATCGCATGCGCGCTGGCTCGCAGAATCTCTACTCCGAGGCGATGGTATCGCTGGAGCGTGATTTATTAACCTACGTACTAAGTCGTACCGACGGCAATCAGGCTCGGAGCGCGCGGATCCTTGGCATCAGCCGATTGAGTTTACGAAGCAAGATCCGGTCGCACGGCCTTGTGATTAGACCTCTTACTGGTAACCAAGTAACCGATCACATACCAGCTGTACCCTGCTCATAAAGGAGCACCTCAAAAGGCTGGCAGCAAGGCGAGATAAGAAATAGCGGTCATGATGCCGCGGCAACGTGCCCGCGGATTTAGTAACGGCGACCTCGGTCGGACCCGCCCCGGCCGCCGCCATAGCCGCCTCGGCCACCGCCACCCCCGCCGCCGAAACCGCCCCGGCCACCGCCGCCGCCACTGCTGCGCTCTTCGCGGGGACGGGCTTCGTTCACCGTCAGGGCGCGACCCTTGTAGTCGAAGCCGTTCAGGGCGTCGATCGCCTTCTGCGCCTCGGCATCACTGTCCATCTCGACAAAGCCGAAGCCCCGCGAACGACCCGTGTCGCGGTCGGTAATCACCTGGGCACGCGTGACCGCGCCGTGCTCCTGGAAAAGCGCCAGCAAGTCGTCGGCCGTGGTTTCCCACGCCAGGTTGCCGACGTAAATGTTCTTCGCCATCGCGTAACCTTTCCGTGCCTTTGTCGCGGGATTTGCGGGGCACTCATGTCAAGAGTCGGTGGGAAATAACGGTCCGAATCGTGTTCTCCTCACGTCAGAGGAGAATGCCATTGCAGGCGAAAAAAGCTGCAATTGCCGAGCCAAAATATAGGCTTAAAAGACTGAATTTCCAATAGCGCTTTTCAGCCGCGGAATCGGCTATAATTCGCCCATGCACAATGGCTTTACCCAACAGCTCCGGCGCTTTGGCCCGCAGAATGCCTCTGCGCCGCCCCGGCTGGCGGACGCCCGGCAATATTGCAGCCGGCTGGCGCGGACGCACTATGAGAATTTCACGGTCGCGACCATGCTGCTGCCGCGGCGGCTGATCCGGCACTTCCATGCCGTGTACGCCTACTGCCGCTGGGCGGACGACTTGGCCGATGAAGCAGGCGGCGGGCCCGGCGCACTGGCCTTGTTGCGCTGGTGGCGCGAGGAGTTGCTGCGCTGTTACGACGGCACGCCGCGCCATCCAGTCATGGTGGCGCTGCGGCAAACGATCTGCACGTTCGCCATCCCGCCCGAGCCGTTTCTGAACCTGCTCGTCGCCTTCGAGCAGGATCAAATCGTCACGTGCTACGAGACCTTCGAGCAACTGCTCGACTATTGTCGCAACTCCGCCAATCCCGTCGGGCGCCTGGTCCTCTACCTGTGCCGGGCCTATGATGCGGACAATGCCCGGCTCTCCGACCATGTGTGCACGGCCCTGCAGCTCGCCAATTTCTGGCAAGACGTGAGCCGCGACCTGGACATTGGTCGCGTCTACATTCCCGTGGCGGACCAGCGGCGCTTTGGTTACGGCGAGTCGGACCTGCAAGGCCGGGTCTACAACCCGGCTTTCGTCGAGCTAATGCGCTTCGAAGTGGAACGGACGCGCGACCTGTTCTATCGCGGCTTCCCGCTGGTGGAGCGGTTGCCGGCCGAGCTGCAATCGGACATCGAGCTCTTCATCCGTTTCGGCCTGGCCATCCTTCGCAAGATCGAGCGCTGCGCTTACAATGTGTGGAAGACCCGACCCGTGATCGGCAAGTGGGAGAAAGCCGCGTTGGTGGGCGGCTTCCTGTTACGGCGCGTTCAGACTTACTTGTTACCGTAGAACGGAATTCATTCCGTTCTACGGATAAACCGATGAACTTTCACAAGGCATGGGCAAGCGCTTGAGCCTGTCGCAATCCTATGTTTACTGCGACCGTCTGGCCCGGCGCGAGGCGGCCAATTTCTATCCGGCCTTTCGCGTCCTGCCCCGGTGCCAGCGCCGCGCCATGAGCGCGCTCTATGCATTCCTGCGCGTGAGCGACGACCTGGCCGACGCTCCCGGGGCCAGTGCCGACAAAAAGTCCAGGCTTGCCGACTGGCGGGCGCGGTTTGCGCGCGCCCTGTGCGGAGAGTACAGCCACCCGCTGCATCCGGCTTTTCACGACACGCTGCAAACGTACCAAATCCCGTGCGCCCATGTGGAAGCGGTGCTCGACGGCGTGGAGATGGACCTGTTCGTGTCCTGTTATCAGACCTTTGCCGAGCTGTACCGGTACTGTTACCGCGTGGCCTCTGCCGTGGGCCTGGCCTGCATTCACATCTGGGGCTTCGAGAACGACGAAGCCCAGCCCTGCGCGGAGAGTGCCGGCATTGCCTTGCAATTGACCAATATCCTGCGCGACCTGGGCGAGGACGCGAGCCGGGGGCGCATCTATCTGCCGCAGGAGGATCTCGACAGGTTCCATTACAGCGCCGAACAACTGGCGCGGCACGAACGCAACGATCAGTTCAACCATCTGATGGCATTTCAGGTCGCACGGGCGCGGGGCTACTACCAGGCGGCCAGGCCGTTGACCCGCTTGCTCAGACCCGCGGGCCGGGCGGTCTTCAAGGTGATTCTGGGAACCTACGAGAGTCTGCTCAATACTATCGAAGCGCGCGACTACGACGTCTTCAGCCAGCGCGTCAGCCTGAGCCGCTGGCGCAAGATGAGCCTGGTCGCCCAGGCGATTCCGACCCGCCTAGGATGGGTGTAAGGCGATGGCGGGCCGGGTAGCGATCATTGGCGGCGGGCTGGCGGGACTGGCAGCAGCGACAGCGCTGGCGCCCCGCGGTTTTGAGGTCGTCGTGCTGGAAGCGCGCGGCCGTATTGGCGGCCGGGCCGGATCTTTTCAGGATGCCTCGAGCGGCCAGCTCGTTGATGCCTGTCAGCATGTCAGCATGGGCTGCTGTACCAATTTCGCTCACTTTTGCCGGACCGTCGGGATCGATCATCTCCTCAAGCCGCAAGCCTGTTTGTACTTCATGACGCCGGATCGGCGGATCAGCGAATTCCGGGCCACGCGTTGGCCGGCGCCGCTTCATCTGGCGCGCAGCTTTCGCCGGCTGCACTATCTCGCGCTGGGCGACAAGATACGCATCGCCTGGGGACTGCTGTGTCTCAAGGCGAGCCGCGCTGATCGCGATCCTCCCTTTCTGGAATGGTTACAAAAACATCGCCAGACGGCGCGCACGATCGATCTCTTCTGGAGTGTGGTGCTCACGAGCGCCCTGAACGAGACACCGGAGCGCATCGGCCTGCGCTACGCGCGCAAGGTTTTTGTGGACGCGTTTCTGCGCCGCCGCCGTGGCTTTGAGGTGGAATTGCCGACCGTCCCGCTTGGCCGGCTCTACGGCGAGGAATTGCAGGCCTGGTGCCGGCAACACAAGATCCAACTTCGCCTCAACCAGGCCGTGAAGAGCCTTGTGGTCGACAATCGCGTCCACCGCATCGAGCTCCGCCAGGGCGCTGACGTGACGGCGGATTGGTACATAAGTGCCGTGCCCTTCGACCGCCTGCTGGACATGCTGCCGGCGGACACCGTCGCCAGGCACGCGGAATTTCGCGCTTTGAAGCATCTGGAGACGTCGCCGATCACGAGCGTCCATCTTTGGTACGACCGGCCCGTTCTGGAGCTGCCGCATGTCGTGCTGGTCGATTGCCTGGGTCAGTGGGTTTTCAATCGAGGCGCGTTCGCTGCCGGGGAGCATTACGTGCAGGTAGTGATCAGCGCTTCCCGGCAATTTCGAGGCCAGCGGCACGATGAAGTTCTCGAACGCATCATCCGCGAGATGGCTGGTCTTTTTCCCCCGGCGAAACCGGAAACGATTGTCCGGAGCCGAGTCGTCACAGAACGCAATGCGACCTTCAGCGCGGCGCCGGGCGTGGATCAATGGCGGCCGGCGCAGGCCTCCCCCGTCGAGAACCTGTTCCTGGCAGGGGACTGGACGGCGACGGGTTGGCCGGCGACGATGGAGGGCGCCGTGCGCAGCGGCTACCTGGCGGCGGAAGCCCTGCTGCGGCGTGCCGGAGAAGAGACCAGGATTGTGCGGCCGGACCTGTGAATTGGCGGCCTGGTTTATTCACGCAGCGCGGCGGCGCCTTCGAGTTCCGTCAACAGCTTCTCCAGATCTGGCAGGTTCACCGGCTTGACCAGGTGGCCGTCGCAGCCCGCCTCTCTCGACAAGGCGCGATCCCCGTCCTGTCCCCAGCCGGTCAGCGCGATAATGATAGGCGCCGGAGCGGCCTGTTGGTCCCGGATGCGGCGGGTGGCGTCGTAGCCATTCAGCCGGGGCATGCCCACGTCCATCAGGATTACTTCGGGCCGGAATTCAGGCGCCGCCGCCACGGCTTCCAGACCGTCATAGGCGGCGAGCACCTCATTGCCAAGGAACTTGAGCATCAGCGCCATGGAGTTGGCCGAGTCGCGGTTGTCATCCACGACCAGGATGCGCCGCCGGGGCCCGGCGGCTTTCTGTCCATTATCAAATGAGACAGCCGCCGGGGGCTCTGGATTATCCAGCAACACCGGAAGTGTGACCGTGAAGGTGCTGCCCTTGCCTTGACCCCCGCTCACCGCGGTGACGGTGCCGTCATGCATTTCGACCAGGCCCTTGACGAGGGCGAGCCCTATGCCGAGGCCGCCGGTGGAGCGCTCGATGCTCCGGTCCACCTGGGAGAACATGTCGAAGATGCGCGGCAAGGCGTCGGCGGGAATGCCGATTCCGGTGTCGCGCACCGACAGCACTACCTCGCGGCCGCGCCGCTCGGCGCTGAGCCAGATGTGCCCGCCGCGCTCGGTGTACTTGGCGCTGTTGGTGAGCAGGTTGCTGAATACCTGAGCCAGCCGGGTGAGGTCGGCGTCGAGGTGGACCGGCTCGGGCGGGAGCGCGATGGTCAATTCATGCCCGGCCGCCTCGATAGCGGGGCGAGCGGTCTCCACGGCACTGCTGACGACATCCGCCAGGAGCAGGCGCGAACGCCGTAGCTCCATTTTGTTCTGGCCGATCCGCGAGATGTCGAGGAGGTCGTCGATGAGACGCACCATGTGGCCGAGCTGGCGCTCCATCATGCTGCGGGCCTGGGCGACGGCGTTGGCATCGCTGACCGCCTGCCGCATTACCTGGAGACCATTGCGCAGCGGCGCTAACGGGTTGCGCAGTTCGTGGGCCAGGAGGGCGATGAATTGGTCCTTGCGGCGGTCCGCCTCCTGAAGCGCCTCCGCGGCGCGCTTGCGGTCTGTGATGTCGCGGGCCACCTTCGAGGCGCCGATGATGCGGCCGGCAGCGTCGCGGACGGGAGAGACCGTCAGGGAAATGTCGATCCGGCGGCCCTGCTTGGAGACGCGCACGGTCTCGAAGTGCTCGACCCGCTCCCCGCAGGCGATCCGCGCGAGGATCTCATGCTCCTCGTCCTGCCGCTCGGCTGGGATGATGAGGGTGATCGGTTTTGCGGCTGGTGAAGGTGATCTTGTAGCCGGCCTTGCGAACCGGCCGATGGCCTCGTGGGGCGCGTAGCCGAAGAGCCGCTCGGCGCCGGCGTTCCAGGAGCGAATGATGCCGTCGAGGGTCTTGCTGACGATGGCGTCATCGGAGGATTCGACGATAGCCGCAAGACGCGCCTGGGCCTCCTCGCCGCCCTTGCGCTCGCTAACGTCGCGGAACACCAGAACCGCCCCTACCGGCGCCCCGGAATCGTCCCGAATCGGCGCGGCGCTGTCGTCGATGGGGCGTTCGCTGCCGTCGCGGGCAATGAGAACCGTGTGATTCGCCAGCCCCACGACGACCCCCTCCGGCAAGGCCCGGAGGGCGGGACTCTCCCCTGGTTGACGGGTTGCTTCATCGACGATGTGGAAGACCTCCGGCAGCGGCCGGCCGATGGCCTCGGACTGGGACCAGCCGGTGAGCGTTTCGGCGACGCGATTCATGAACGTCACGCGGCCGTCGGCGTCCGTGCTGATGACGGCGTCACCGATACTCGCGAGCGTGATGCGCAACCACTCCGACTGCTTGCGCAAGGCCTCCTCGGCGCGGCGCCGCGCCACGAGAATGCTCTGGGCGTTCTGCAGGGCAACCGAGCGCAGCCGCTCCTCTTCATCATCGCTTGTCGCCATCAGCCGCCTCCGAGGATACGGACCGCCAGACCGGTGCCGGCCACGCGCGCGCGGATCTTGGCAAATGCCGTGTCGCGCGTGGTCGAGGTGTCGTCGCAGAATGGGGAGAAGCCGCAGTCGTCGGTCGTGCCGAGCTGTTCGACCGGAATGTATTTGGCGGCCTCGAGCGTGCGGTCGCGAATCTCCTCCGGCGTCTCGACGCGCGGGTCGATCGGCGCCACGACGCCGACGAAGATGCGCCGGCCCGGCTTCAGGTGCGTGCGGATTATCCCCAGCACGCGGTCGCGGTCCTTTTCGCCGGCCAGGGCAATGTAGAAGTTCCCGACCATCAACTCGAACAGGCTGGGCAAGAGCGCGGCATAATCGACGTCCCCGCTGTGGGTCGAGTCGCGGTCGGAGCCGGGGCAGGTGTGCACGCCGATGCGCCTGCGCTCCTCGACCGTGAAACGTGACAGCGCGAGGTTATTCAGGTCGATGAAGCTGAGCAGGAGCTGTCCGGACGGATCGATCTTCACCGCCAGCCGCCCCTCCGTGAAGTCGATCTGCACCTTGTGGGCGCCCTTCTGCAGGCAGCGACGGACCTCGGTCTCGTGCTCGCGCAGCAGGTCGTCGATGAACTGCGCACGCGGATATCCAGGGATATCCTCGGCAGGATACATGAGGCTCAGGGCCGAGGGCGAAATGACCGCCTGTTTGACCGGGACGTGCGCGTAGCGCAGCGCCGCCTCGAGGTAGGCGTCCGCGTGTGTCCTGTAGCGGAAAGGACCGCCTGTCAGGCGCAGCATGCGCCGCGTATGGCCGGCGGAGAAGGGGATTTTGAAGCCGTCCGGAGCCGTATTGGGCAGTCCTTGCACGCAATACGTCCAGAAATTGTGATATTTCCTCTGCTCGCCGTCGGTGATGACCGGCGAGCCGGTCGCCTCAAACCGCGCAATCGTATCCCGGATGGCCTCATCATAGAGTGGGTCCAGTGCCGGGTCGGTGCCGTCCCGTGTGGCAAGCGCCTCGATCAGCCGAAGCGGCCTGGGGATACTGCCGATGGGCTCAGTCGGTATATTCACCTTTGAACTTCCCATCAATGGTTTTCGGCGCCTGGCTGTGGCAATCGCGACCCGGTCCGGACCCGCCCCTTTTGTGGCAGGGCGGCCAACGCGGTGACTGAATGGTCGCTGGGAATAAGCCAAACGCTCGGATGATATTTTACACAAAGACGTCAAACAGGACACGGCGCAGGCTTCGCGGTCGGCGTGGCACATGATGCCGAACCATGAGTGGCCATTGAGTTTGCCGGCTTGCCTACTGCACGTCCTCCTCGTGGACCTTGTCGGCAGCTTTCACGCTGAGCCGGGTTCGGGGAGGGCCTGTCATTTTGGCGGTAGGTCGCCCGCCAACTGACTTGGCGACCTATGGCGAAGTTGAAAAAAGTTGGGAAATTCTTGCCGGAAGCTGCGGAATACTCTTGACGGTTCCCAGGCGTGGGGCCCAAAGGTTTTGTCCGTCCGCTCGCCAGTCACAGTGGCGGTGCGGCGGCGGACTAACAGGGGACTGGCCGTCTTGCCCGCCTTGGGGTGATTTCCTGGGTATACAACGGTTTGTGGTGACCATGTTCGCGGCCATGTTGGGGCGCCTTGGCCTGGGAGTTGGCCACCTTGGCAGGTGGGTCGGCAGTCATGATCATTGCTAGCTCGCGCGCACTTTTACCTGGGGTTCTTGCGTACAATTCCCTTCAGCAAACCTCCTTATTGCCTCGAGGGCTATCATGAGACCACATCACTGGATCAGCGGGTTGCTGCTTGGTTTCGCTGTCGCCGCGCCGGCCGCCGGCGACGAGAAGGAAGCAGACGGCTTTATGCCGATGTTCAACGGCCGAGATTTGAGCGGCTGGGTGAACGTCAATTGCGCCCCCAGCACCTTCTTCGTGAAGGACCAGCAGATCATCACGACCGGCAAGCCGACGGGTTATCTGCGCACCGTCAGGCAATACGAGAATTTCATCGCGCAGTTCGACTGGATGCACGTGCCTCCCGCGCCGGGGGCGGTCGGCAACAGCGGCTTCTTTGTCTGGGCCGATCCCATCCCGGCAGTCGGCACCGGCTACACCCGCGGCATTGAAGTGCAGGTGCTCGTCAATCTCACCTATCGCGACAAGAAGACCGGCGCCGTCACAGCCACCAGCCAGGGCGACCTCTTCAGCATCTGGGGCGCGAAGTGCGTGCCGGACCGGCCGCATCCGCTGGGCTGGGCCCGCTGTCTGCCGGCCGAGGATCACTGCAAGGGCGCCAACGAATGGAACCACTACCGCGTCGAGGCCAACAACGGCGTCATCAAGCTGGCAGTCAACGGCGCCGTGGTCTCCGGCGTGAGCCAGTGCACGCCGCGGAAGGGCTATCTGGCCCTGGAATCGGAGGGCTCGGAGTGCCGTTTCCGCAACCTGAAGATAAAGCATCTGCCCAGCACCCGCCCCGCGCCGGACGAAGTCGCCGACCTGGCGCGGGGGCACCAGAGCCTGTACACCGGTCTCGACCTGTCCGGCTGGCAGACGGAGGAGACCGCCCGCAAGCACTGGCAGCCGCGCGATACGGTCCTGCACCACGACGGCCAGGGCACAGCAACCGGCGGACTGCATACCGAGAAAGAGTATGCCGATGCGGAATTCATCGTCGATTTTCGTTTCCCGGCGCGGGATGCCCGGCCGTGCACCTTTGTGTTCCGGGGCGGCGGCCGGGATGCGCTGACTTTCACCATCGCGCCTGACGGCCGGATCACCCTCGAGCAGAAGGGCGCGGCAGAACAGCGCCGGCTCGCCACGTCGTCCAGCAAAGCGCTCAAGCCCGTTGGCCAGTGGAACCGATTGGCGGCCGCCGTGAAAGGAGACATCTTCGACGCCAGGATCAACGGTCAAGCAGCGGAGAGCCAGCGGAATCTCGATCTGCCCCCGAAGGGGAGCTTCGGCCTGCAGCCGGACGGAGCCATAGACTTCGCCAATCTGTTTGTGCGGGCCTTAGAGTGATGTTCACTTGCTTCCACAATCCTCCAGCAATCGCTCAAAATCTTCCAAAATCTACCAAGTCCGCCCGCCAACGCACCTGGAGGACTATGGCGGTCTTGGAACAACTCTCCTCATTCTTGCCGAAATTGGTAAAACTTACCTGCTATTTTCTTTCTGATCATTCTGCTTGCTTTTCCCGCTCTACGGGGGTACATTACTTTCCTGATGGGATCGGGTTGGGCCCCGTCAGAATCGTTGTTTTTTGAAGTAGTCGGATGACTAGGTAAAGGGCAGCCCGGCGGCGCCGGGAAGCCCGTTAACGAGTAAGCCGACGTGGATGAACACGCAGCGTGTTTTCCCACGTCGGCTTTTTTTTCGTCTGTGTCGAGCAACCTTGCCTTTTCAACGAGGGCCGCGCTCTTAATCCGAGTCGAGGGGGCGCGGCCCTTTCTCATCCTCCCGCACTTCGCGAAGGGCTGCTGAGCCGCTCGCCAACGTTAGGAAGGTGCGTCAGCAAGATGATAGCCGGCTCATTCCTTGACCGAGGCGTTGACCCATGATAACCGCCATGTCTCAGCCCAAACCCGCAGCGCCGATGGACACGGACCGTAATCTCCTGTTCGGAGTCCTTGCTCTCCAATCGGCTTTCATCGACAACAACCAGTTCGCCGAGGTTTGCGCTGCCTGGACCACGCGCAAGCGCAGCCCGCTGGCCGAATTGCTCCGGGAACGCGGCTGGATCTCGGGCGCAGAGCAACAGCAAATCGAGCGCAGCGTCGAGCGGCATTTGCAGCGGCATGGCGGCGATGTCCGCAAGTCCCTGGGAGCACTGGCGGATGCCGGTGTCCGCGACCTGATTCGGGCCGCGGGCGACCCCGAGCTGCGCAAGTCGCTCAGCAGTCTGCCGCCCGCGGCCGGCTATGTGCTGGTGCATACCCTGGACCAGACGTTGAATGCCCCCACGCGCGAGCGGTCACGCTATTCGATCACGCGGCTGCACGCCGAGGGCGGCCTGGGACGTGTCTATGTGGCCCGCGACAACGACCTGGGCCGTGATGTGGCCCTCAAGGAGATCAAGCCGGAACAAGCCCAGCATCCCGAGGCGTGGCGACGCTTCCTCAAGGAAGCCCAGGTCACCGGTCAACTGGAACACCCCAACATCGTGCCGGTCTACGAGCTGGGCCGCCGGCAGGAAGACCAGCAGCCGTTTTATTGCATGCGCCTGGTTCGCGGCCAGACGCTGCGTGCGGCGATCGCTGCCTACCACGAACGCGCGCAGACAGGCAAGTCCGATGCGCTGGAGTTGCGGCGCTTGCTGGGGGCGTTCGTCAATGTGTGCCAGGCGGTTGGCTATGCGCATGCGCGGGGCGTGGTGCATCGGGACCTGAAGCCGGACAATGTGGTGTTGGGCGGCTTCGGTGAAGTGGTGCTGCTCGACTGGGGCCTGGCGCGGCTCGTGGACGAAGCGGCCGCGGCGGGCTCTCTGCCGGCCATGCAGATCGATACGCAAGTGCCAGGCGACGCGACGCAGGCGGGAGTGCCAATGGGTACCCCGGCGTACATGGCCCCCGAGCAGGCGGAAGGCCGGCTCGACTTGATTGACGCCCGCACGGACATCTACGGCCTGGGGGCGATGCTGTTCGAAATCCTCACCGGCCACCCGCCGCACGAGGGGCCAGGTACCGCCCAGGTGCTCCAGGGCATCGTCAGCGGCGACACCCCGCGCGCCCGCGCAGCGGGTCTTCGGGTGCCGGCGGCGCTCGATGCCGTCTGTGCCCGGGCCATGGCCAAGGCGCGCGCCAGGCGCTACGCCAGGGCGCCCGACCTGGCCGAAGACGTGCAGCGCTACCTGGCGGACGAGCCCGTGAGTGTCTACGCCGAGCCCTGGCCGGTGCGCGCCGGCCGCTGGATGCGAAAGCATCAGGCCCTGGTGGGCTCGGCCACGGCGGGGCTGGTGCTGGCGCTGGTCTTTGTGGCAACCCTGGCGCTCTTGATCCAGCGGCAGAAGGGAGCGTTGGCACGGCAGAATCTTGTCCTGGCCGAGGCCAATGCCCGCGAAGGAGCAGCGGCGGAACTGGCCCAGAAGACCATCGAGGACATGACGTCGCAAGCCGCGCTCGAATTCCTGGAGACGCAGAAGGAGCTGCGCCCGGAGCAACGGCAGTTCCTGGAACGCGCCCTGGAGTACTATCAGCAATACGCCGCGACCCTGGCCGTTGGGGAGAGCACGCGCGCACGGCCCGCGAAGGCCTACTACAGCATGGGTTATCTGCAAGCGCGTTTGGGGCTCCATGAAGCGGCCCGAGACTCCTTTGCCGCATCCATCGCCGAGTACGAGCGCCTCGCGGCCGAACACCCTCAGGTACCGCAATATCACCAGGGCCTGGCCAATAGCCACAACAATCTGGGCAATCTGCTGGTGGGTGTGGGGAAGCGCGACGAGGCGGAACGGCAATACCGCGCGGCGCTCACGGAGCAAGACCGGCTGGCGGCCGAACATCCCCAGGTGCCGCAATATCGCCGGGAGCTGGCCCGTAGCCACAGCAACCTGGGCAATGTGCTGAACGGTCTGGGGAAGCGCGACGAGGCGGAGCGGGAATACCGCGCGGCGCTCACGGAGCAGGAGCGGCTGGCGGCCGAACATCCCCAGGTGCCGCAATATCGCCACGAGCTGGCCCGCAGCCATAACAGCCTGGGCGCTGTGGTCATGGGTCTGGGGAAGCGCGACGAGGCGGAACGGGAATACCGCGCGGCGCTCACGGAGCAGGAGCGGCTGACGGCCGAGCTTCCCCAGGTGCCGCAATATCGCCAGGACCTGGCCCGCAGCCACAACAGCCTGGGCATTCTGCTGGCGGGTCTGGGGAAGCGCGACGAGGCGGAACGGGCCTACCGCGCGGCGCTCAAGGAGCAGGAGCGGCTGGCGACCGAACATCCTCTGCAGTCCGAATATCGCAGGGACCTGGCCAATAGCCGCAACAACCTGGGCGCTCTGCTGGCGGGTCTGGGGAGGCGCGACGAGGCGGAACGGGCCTACCGCGCGGCGCTCAAGGAGCAGGAGCGGCTGGCGGCCGAACTTCCCCTGATGCTGGAATATCGACGGGACCTGGCCCATAGCCATAACGGCCTGGGCAATCTGCTGGCGGGTCTGGGGAAGCGCGACGAAGCGGAACGGCAATACCGCGCGGCGCTCAAGGAGCAGGAACGGCTGGCGGCCGAACATCCCCGGGTGCCGCAATATCGCCACGAGCTGGCCCGCAGCCACAACAACCTGGGCATTCTGTTGAAGGATCTGGGGAAGCGCGACGAGGCGGAACGGGAATACCACGCGGCGCTCACGGAGCAGAAACAGCTGGCGGCCGAACATCCGAGCGTGCCGGACTTCGAGAACGAGTTGGCGGCGACCCTGGGGAACATGGCGATCCTCCGCAACGCTGTCAGCGATTGGGACGCGGCACGAGAACTTCTGGAACAGGCGAGGCCCCATCACGAGGCGGCCCTGAAGGCAAACGCGCGGCACGTGACCTATAGACAGTTCTACCGCAATAATCTGCTGGCAATCTCGACAAGCCTGCTGGGACTCGGCGACCATGCTGCGGCCGCCGACACGGCCCGGAAGCTTGCCGAATTGGCCTTTGAACCGATCGTTGATCGCTACAATGCTGCATGCATCTTCTCGCGCTGTGTTCGGCTCGCAGAGAAAGATACGAAGCTACCGGAAGCCAGGCGGAAGGAACTGGTCAAAAGCTACGCCGACCAGGCCATGGGTTTGCTTCGCCAGGCGGTGGCGAAAGGCTACAAAGACGCCGCCCACATGAAGAAAGACACCGACCTCGACCCCATCCGCAACCGCGAGGATTTCAAGAAGCTGATCGCGGAACTAGAAGCTGCGGCGAAGAAGCAATGACATCCAGCGCGCATCAATCAGGCGTTATTAGGCCTTCCTTTGCGCCGGCTACGCCGGGAGCTTCCGTCTGGTCGCGCTGATCGATTGCACTGCCGGTTGCCCGACGATCCGGTTATAGTGTCAGAAGACCCGCTCGGAGGAACGACCATGCCCACGACAACGGACCGCGTAACGAAAACGCCCGGCATCTGCGGTGGGGATGCTTGCATTCGGGGACATCGTATTCCCGTCTGGGGACTGGTGAACTCCCGTCGCCGGGAGCAGCCGATGCCGATATCTTGCGCGCTTATCCTGTCTTGACTGCCACCGACCTCGAAGCCGCCTGGGAGTATGCTGCCGCTCACCCGCAAGTTGAGCGCGTAGCGACTACTAAATCACGGGGGGACTGGCCAGGCATGCCGTTTGTTGTGGCAGTCTCGCGCAGATTTTTGGTAGACTCTGCGCGGTTGAAAATCTCTTTTGGGGGTGACTCGGATGAAACGAATCGCACTCTGGAGCGCTCTTGCAATCCTGCCCTTGCTCATGGGAGCCGCATCGTTCGGCCTCTACCATGCCAGCAGTCCGACAAACCAAGTCGCGGTTGCCGATTGCTGCCTTGATCCGGACTGCCCAGGCTGCTCGGACAAGTGCTCGCCCAATTGCCTGCCGACGGCCACAGCCAAGGCCTGCTGCCCGGAAGGCGAATGCTGCCCCGCATGCTGCGACGATTGCCCGCCCTGCCCGTGGTGCCCGTAAGCTGAAGAGAAAAGAGGACGCAACGCGTTCCGGAATCGAGTTGCGTCCTCTTTCTTCTTTTCCTTTCTTCTTTCTAGGATTGGCAACCGGCCGGATCGCTTGCTTGCGTGCAGATCGCACCGGGCATACAATCCTCGTGCTGTCGCGCGCCGGAGGGGATAGGTCAAGGACACATCCCAACCAAGCGCATCAATCGACTCGCATCGTAGGTCTCCTCGTCATGATCAGCTTTCCTTGCAACAAATGCGACCACGACCTTCACGCCCCCGACGGCTCGGCGGGCAAGAGGGTGCGCTGCCCGGAGTGCCAAGCGGTGGTTCGCGTGCCGGAGGCCGGGAGCGCTGACAATGAACCTGGGGGACCTGTCCGGGAGCAGGCGGAGCGCGGCCGCAAAACCGGCAAGAAAAGCAAGAAGAAACCCGCCAAAGCAAACAGAAGGGGGTTAGGTTGGGCCGTGTTCGCCGGCATTGGGGCGGTGGTCCTGGTCATTGCCGTCTTCGGGGTTGTCGTCTTCGTCCTGGGCAAGAAGCCGGTGGACGGCGGCTCCGACATGTCCCTGGCGCGCGACCCAAAACCACCCGCCGATCAGGTTGCCCTCCGCGACATGCCCGCCGGGGAATCCTGGAAGGTCGAACCCGACGGCAGCGAAGCTCCCCCCGCGCCCGGCGGCCGGTCGGCGTTCGTCCTCGCCGATACGGTGCGGGCCGAGGGTATCTACTTCGGTGGGCCCGGTTCGGGCAAGGTCGCGGTCGTGCAACTGGCGCGACGCGAGCCGCTGAAAGCCGGCGCCGCTCACATGAACATCCCTGTTCGCCGCGAGTGGGTCCAATACGACATCAAGTCGGCGCTGCCCGTCGGACGGGTAGAGTTGCGCGCCGACGCTGGTGTCGTCCTGAAGGACAAACGGCCGTGGTACACCGGCATCGAGGGGGAGAGGCCCTACTTCAGTGCGATAGAGGCCGACCTCAGCCCCAGCGGAGCGCTACTGGCTCACCGCGCCGCCGCCGATCAGCCATTCGACATCTGGTCGCGCGATGGGCAGAAATCCCACAGCGTGGCGATGAAAGGGAGCGACCCGGTGCAGTGGCTGCGCTTCATCGACGACGCGAGCTTGCTCGTCAGCACGGGGAAAGAACTGGTCCTTCGCGGCGTGAAAAATGAAGCTGCCACCGTCTTCTCGGTCGCGCTGGCAGCGCCCCAACTGCTGACGCTCAGCCCTGGCCGACAGTATTGCGTCGCGGCCGGGCCCGAGAAGATCACCTGGTATCGCCTGAAGGACGGCTCGGTCGCCGGCACGATCCCCCTGCCCAGGGGCCAGGATGTGCAGGTAAAAGCCGCGTGCCACGCCCCCGACGGGACGAAGTTCGCCCTCCTGGTCCTCGACGCGGGCAAGTGCGCTTTGTACCTCTGGGACACGAAAACGGGCCAGCCGATCTTCGGAAAAAAACTGATCTACACCCGCTCGATCGAGCACGCCTACCCCGAGAAAGTCATGTACTGGGCGACGCCGCGCATGCTGGTGATCGACCGCACGGTGGTCGATGCGGTCGCCGGGTACGAGCACGGCGTCTACGAGCTGCCGGTCAGCACTTGCCTGGCGCGCGCGCCCGTCGATGGCCGGACCTGGGGCATCCTGTTCTACGCCCACGGCGGTCCGAATGCCAAGGACCCGATCGAGGCAATCCTGCCGGCATTCGACCAGGCCAGGGAGAAGGAGGTGGTAAAAGCCAACCGCACGTTCCTGGCGGCGTGCTCCTCGCTGCCCAGGCAATTCGAAGACAAGCTCGCGGTTAACGAGAAAGGCAACGGCTGGCATCCCAACCTGGCCGTACGTGTCGAAGTGGAGAGTCCACACGACAACGACAAGGGCTTTCTCAATGCAGCCGCACACAAACTAGCGGACACTCTCGCCGCCACGGGGATTCGCGTCGATCCGCAGGCTCCCGTTCTGGCCAGACTTACCATTGAGGAACCGAAACCGGTGGTCAAAGGCCGCTCGAATCTTCAGATGAAGCTCCGGTTCCAGGGGCCGGAAGGTAACGTCTGGCACGTGGCCGCCTTCCAGCAGGAGCCGACCATCGCCTCGGGAGATGCGCTCGACAGGACCAAGTTCCGCGCCAGGACGCTCGATGTGATCGCGACCTATTCCCCCATGCCGGCCACGCTCCTCGATAATCCTCCCCTTGGCCTGATCATCACTTTCGTCATCCACCCATTCTTGCCCGACAGTTTGCCGCCCAAGACTACCAGGAGTTAGCAGGACTCGAGAAAACGTTGCAACCGGCCGAAGCGCTGGCGCCGATCAGGTGAGCAACACGGCAAATTCCGCCCCAACGGCGCTCCACATGTCCGCCGTTTTCCGAGGCTCTGCAAGCCCTTGGAGACCTGTTCGCATCCTATAGGATGTAGAGGGGTCCGGGCGGGCCCATCAGCCGACGCCAGCAGCTTGCGGAGCATTGACCAGCGACCATGCCAAAACGTACCGACCTGCGCAAAATCCTCCTCATCGGCTCCGGCCCCATCGTTATTGGCCAGGCGTGCGAGTTTGATTACAGCGGCACCCAGGCCTGCAAGGCGCTGCGCGAGGAAGGCTACTCGGTCGTGCTGGTCAACTCCAACCCCGCCACCATCATGACCGACCCGGAGATGGCCGATCGCACTTACATCGAGCCGGTCACCTGGGAAGTAGTTGCCAAGATCATCGAACGCGAACGGCCCGACGCGCTCCTGCCCACGCTGGGCGGGCAGACCGGCCTGAATACCGCGATGGACCTGCATCATCACGGCGTGCTGGAGAAGTTTGGCGTCGAGATGATCGGCGCCCGTGCCGATGTCATCGAAAAGGCCGAGAACCGCGAGCAGTTCAAGGCCGCCATGGTCAAAATCGGCATCGATGTCCCCCAAAGCGGCGTGGCCCGGACCCTCGCCGAGGCCCAGGAGATTCGCGAACGCGTCGGCTTGCCGTGCGTGCTGCGGCCCAGTTTCACCCTGGGCGGCACCGGCGGCGGCATTGCCTACAACCGCGAGGAATTCAACGAGCTCATCGCACGCGGTCTGGACCTCAGCCCTACGACCGAGGTCCTGGTCGAAGAGTCCGTTATCGGCTGGAAGGAATTCGAGCTCGAAGTAATGCGCGACAAGGCGGACAATGTCGTCATCGTCTGCTCGATTGAGAACTTCGATCCCATGGGCATTCACACCGGCGACTCGATCACCGTGGCCCCCGCGCAGACCTTGACCGACAAGGAATATCAGCGCATGCGCGACGCGGCCATTGCTGTCATCCGCGAGATCGGCGTCGAGACAGGCGGCAGCAACATCCAGTTCGCCATCAACCCGGACGACGGCCACATGGTGGCCATCGAAATGAACCCGCGCGTCAGCCGGTCGAGCGCGCTCGCTTCCAAGGCGACCGGCTTCCCCATCGCCAAGATAGCCGCCAAGCTCGCGGTCGGCTACCGCCTCGACGAGCTGCGAAACGACATCACCCGCGAAACGCCCGCCTGCTTCGAACCGACCATCGATTATGTGGTCACCAAGGTACCGCGCTGGAACTTCGAGAAGTTTCCCGATGCCGATCCGACGCTGACCACGCAGATGAAGTCGGTCGGCGAGACCATGGCCATCGGCCGCACCTTCAAGGAATCTCTGCAGAAGGCCCTGCGCGGACTGGAGATCGGCCGCTTTGGTCTGGGTTGCGACCGCGCCGATCGCTGGGGGACGCCGCAACAGCCGGGGCTCGAGGAGGTGCTGGCCAAGCTGGCGCTTCCCAATGCCGAGCGCATCTGGTACATCCGCCAGGCTCTCAAGGCGGGAGTGTCCATCGAGGATATCTACCAGAGAACGAAGATCGACCGCTGGTTCTTGCACAACATTCGCGAGCTGGTGGAAATGGAAACCCGGCTGCGGGCCTGCGCGAGGCTCGAGGCGGCGGACTATGACTTGCTCCTGAAAGCGAAGCAGTACGGTTTTGCGGATCGTCAGCTCGCCCACCTCTGGCAAACCAGCGAGAGCGAGGTGCGCCGCGTCCGAAAAGAGAAGGGCATCGTCGCCGTCTACAAGCTCGTGGATACTTGCGCCGCGGAGTTTGAGGCTTTCACGCCTTATTATTACTCGACTTATGAGGCGCCCGCCGTATGCGCCGCCGGCCGGGAGACTCGCGACGTCGATCCCTCGCTGACCCCGTCGCCCCGTCATCCGCTCATGCCATCATTGCTGACCGAGGACGAAACGCGTCCCCAGGCGGGCAAGGAGCGCATCATGATCCTGGGCGGCGGTCCCAACCGCATCGGCCAGGGGATTGAATTCGACTATTGCTGCTGCCAGGCCGCCTTCGCCCTCAAAGAGGCCGGTTACGAGACCATCATGGTCAACTCCAACCCGGAGACGGTCTCGACCGATTACGACACCAGCGACCACCTGTTTTTTGAGCCATTGACCGCCGAGGATGTGCTCAACATTTGTGATCGGATGCAGCCGCAAGGGCTCATCGTGCAGTTCGGCGGCCAGACGCCGCTCAACCTCGCCAAGGCTCTGGAGACCGCCGGGGCGCGGATAATCGGCACCAGCGTGGACAGCATCGATATCGCCGAGGACCGCGAGCGCTTTCAGGTGCTGGTGCGGCGCCTGGGGCTCATGCAGCCGGCCAACGGCACGGCGCTGGACCCGCAGCAAGCCAAACATGTCGCCCGCCGCATCGGCTATCCGGTCCTGGTGCGGCCCAGCTATGTGCTCGGCGGGCGGGCCATGGAAATCGTCTATGACGACGTTGCCCTCAGCCGCTACATGCAACGGGCCATGGAGGCATCGCCCGACAAGCCGATCTTGATCGACAAGTTCCTGGAATCGGCCATCGAGGTCGATGTGGATTGCCTGAGCGACGGCGCGCGCACGATCATTGGCGGCGTCATGCAACATATTGAAGAAGCGGGCATCCATTCCGGCGACTCGGCCTGTGTCATTCCCCCGCATAGCTTGCCCGCGGCGGTCGTCGAGGAGATCAAGCAGCAGACCCGCGCCATGGCACGGGAGCTCAACGTCAAGGGACTCATGAATGTGCAGTTCGCGGTAGCACGTGACGGCACGGTCTACGTCCTCGAGGTCAACCCCCGCGCTAGCCGAACGGTGCCGTTTGTTTCCAAGGCGACTGGGATGCCGCTGGCGCGCTATGCGGCCCTGGTGATGGTGGGCAAGACCCTGGACGAACTCGGTCTCCAGGATGCGCCGCTGCCGCGGCATTATTCGGTCAAGGAAAGCGTCTTTCCCTTCAACAAGTTTCCCGGTGTGGATATCCTGCTTGGCCCGGAAATGCGCTCGACGGGCGAGGTGATGGGGATCGACGACAATTTTCCGATGGCCTTTGCGAAAAGCCAGCTGGCGGCGAACAGCGCCCTGCCGGCGAGCGGCACCATTTTTCTGTCCGTCGCCAACCGCGACAAGAGTGACATTGTGCCGATCGGCCGTGCCCTGGCCTCCATGGGTTATCGACTGCTGTGCACCCAGGGAACGGCTCTGGCCCTGGGCGCGGCGGGCGTGGCCGTCGAGGTGGTGCACAAGTTGCAGGAGGGGCGGCCCAATTTGATCGATCACATGAAAAACGGCCAGATCGATCTGGTCATCAACACGCCCAGCGGCAAAGGGGCGCGCACAGACGAGGGCAAGATTCGCGCGGCTGCGGTGGCGCATGGCGTGACCTGCATCACGACCCTGGCCGCCGCCCAGGCGGCCGTCGAAGCTTGCCGGGTGCTGCGCGAACGGGAACTTGGCGTCAGCGCCCTGCAAGACCGATTTGTTACTCCTTGACCCCGGCGAAAAACCAAGAAATCCGCTTGCATCAGGGTTGCTTCGCGTCACGCCCTGTTATAGTATCGTGGTGGCCTCATTGGTGTGGAACGGAATTAATTCCGTTCTACTGGGAGGTCAGGGCACGCCTTCCCTGGGCTGTTTCATGCCTGCACAGCTCCTCTCCTTGAATGACGGCGCCAGCATTCTGCTGGACAAGCCCATCCTGTTGATCGGCCGCCATCCGGAATGCGACATCCAGATTGATTCGCGCAAGATTTCGCGCAAACACTGCTGCATCGCCCAGGTGGACGATCATCTGGTCGTGCGCGATCTGGGAAGCACCAATGGCATCCGCATCAATGGGGTGCGCGTGCTCGAGGGGCGCCTCAAGGCCGGGGACGAACTGACGATTGGCGGTAGTCGCTTTCGCCTGAGCTGGGATGCGCCGTCCGACGCGCCCCTCCCTATGGAAGAGACATCGCGCCGCAGGGAAGAAATCATTCCTTCCGCCCGGCGGCCGCCGGGCCTTGCGGAGGGCGCTCTGGAATCGTGTGATGAGCCCGTCGCTCTCGCCGAAGCCGATGATGATGATGTCCCCATGGCAATCCCGGTGGCAATCCCTCAGGCCGCTCACCCGGCACGCGCCGTTCCAGCGCAGCTCGGATTACCTCACTCGGTTCTCGATTCCGACGAACCGCTCATCCCCGATGCCCTGAAGCTTGCCCCCGGAAGCAACCCGGACGCCGAGCGGAAGGGCGCGCCGGGATAATGGTCTCTCACCTGGGGCCGCTCGCGGCTTGGCCGTCACCGGCGAATAACGATTTGCATCGCCGCCTCCCCTATCGCAATGTTCTCCTGATTGACGTCGCGCCCGTCAATCTGCCAGGTGAAGCGCCGTGCCAGATCAAGGCTAAGGCTCTTGCCTCGCGCCAATGTGCGAGACTGGCCGTCGATCTTCATCGTGAGATCCTTGTCCGTTAAGTTGAAGAATTCGATGGCGCAACGTTCGCCAAAACGCCGCGCAGGTTCATTGACGGCGACCGGAAAGGCTTCGTAATAGGAGCGTGACTCTCCCACGGAAGGGTTCCTTGGCGGTGCGTCGGCAGCGCGCGGCGGTTCCCCGGATACCGGCCCCGAGGACGGCGGTGCAGGCGTTGGTGTCGCGTAGATTAAGCCGGCGGGGGCTTGGTTTCTGGGCGGCGCATTACCGGCGGATAAAGGCGGCGCCATGGTAGCCGCAAACGGGGGTTGACTGGACGCCGGTTGGCAGAACGGGACGACATAGACGGGGCAGACACAGTAGCAGGCAGGCGCCGGCTGCACCACGATCCCCCGATAACGGCTCGCCGAGCCCCGACTCAGTCCGAGGACGCCGTTTCCCCAGGCTGCCGCGGGAAATGCGAGCAGCGCTACCCAAATCGCCAGACGACACCCGTGCGTCATACGATCACCTCGCTATGCTGATCATCAAATACCAAGGCGAATTGCCCCTTGTTATATGCCTCGGCGCGTCGCTTCCCACGGAATCTCCTCTAGACAGCACGGCAGGGCAACGCTACTTTCTCCGCCCTTTCCATGAAAGATTTGCTTCCGGGTCGAGCGCGAAAATGGGGTGCTGCATGAGCCGGCTCAGTTTTCCTATCTTCCCAATCTTGCTGCTGGGCATCTACGGCTGTGTCACCGACCAACCGAAAACGGAAACCGTTTCTAACAATCCGTTTGGCCATCCGGCGGCCATGCCCGCTCGGACTCAGACTGGATATGCGCCGGCCGCGCTCGACGCGGCGGCGCGGGTTGATCAGGTAGGACGGCGACTGCTGGCGGCCAACAAGCAAGCGGGATTGCAACCGCTGTTCCGCACGATTGGCGCGCCGCAAGCAGAGATATTCCATCGCGGCACCGCAGAGATCGACATCACCGAAGGATTGGTCAAGCAGTGCCCCACGGAGGGCCAATTAGCAGCCGTGCTCTGCACAGAAATGGGCAAAATGGTTGCCGAGCGCGAAACGGTGGCGGCGCCGCGCCTGCACGCTCCGGAACTGACTCCGCCACCGGACCTGCCCATCGGCAACGATGGCGGCGGCCTCTCCGGCGCCGCCGACCAGATGCACCGCGCCGAGGTGGCCCGGTTCGAGCAGGAGCACCCGCGCCGTCGCTCCCCCGCGCCGACCCCTGAGCCCATGGCCCTCGCCAAGACTTATATGACCAAGGCCGGCTTTGCTGTTGCCGATCTTGATGCGGTCGCCCCGCTTCTCAAGGCGGCCGAGGAGAACAACGCCTTGGCCAGGCAGCTCCTGGCACCGCCGCCAGGCCAACGCTAAGCCATTCCTACGACTGCAACCCTCTTCTCTTGATCACATCTTGCTTGCTCCGGCCGAAGTTTTGAGTATTCTCTTAACTATTGACGCCTTCAGCCCAAATCTGCCATGCCATTGCCGCGGAGTGAGGACAACAACATGCACGTCCCCTGGAAAGCGTTGATTCCCGTCGTGATCGCCTGCGCCCTTGCTGCCGGCTGCGGCAGCAATGAAAAGGCGACGGCGGTAAGGCCGGTATCGACAAGCAGCGGCTCCGCTGACGCGGGTGAAAAGCGGATCATCATAATCACCAACGGTGACTCGCCCTTCTGGACAGCCGCGCGCGTTGGCCTGCAAGAGGCGGAGAAGGAATTGAACCTGGCGAAGTCTGGATTACGCGCTAGCCTGGAGATCAATAACAGCAAACCGCAAGGCCAAATCGATCTGCTGCGTCAATACGCGACCCAATCCGACATCGTCGGCATTGGTATCTCGCCCGTGGTCGCCGACAATGTGGCTGTTGCCGAAGAAATGCGCAACCTGCGGAAAAAGGGCGTGCATGTCATTACTGTCGATTCCGATGTGGACCGCGCGCGTTTCCGCGATGCCCGCTATGCCTTCATCGGCACCGACAACCTGGCCGGGGGGCGGGAGCTTGGCAAATGCGCTTTGGGGCTGCGGCCCGAGGGCGGCCAGTATGTTACCTTTGTCGGCCATACCGGGGCGCAAAATGCGCTGGACCGCGTCGAGGGCGTGCGCCAGGGCGCAGGACCCAAGTTCAAAGCCCTCGACAACATGGGCGATGAAACCGACCCGACCCGCGCACGCGACAACGTTCGCAACGCCATCCTCAATCATCCCGGACTGACAACGCTTGTCGGCATCTGGTCCTACAATGCTCCGGCGATCGTGGATGTGGTCAAGGAGAAACAAGTCCGCAAGAATTACAACGTTGTCGTCTTCGATGCCGAACCGCTGGCGATCCAGCAGATGGGTGAAGGTTACATCGATGCGATGGTGGTGCAGAATCCTTACCAGATGGGCTACCAGGGCGTGCGCCTGTTGAAGGCGCTCTATGAAAAAGACCAGGCCACCGTGCGCGCCGTCCTGCCGAATGAAGGGCAGGGCGAAGGCGATATTTACGATACCGGGATCAAGGTGGTCGTGCCGGACGGCGGTTCGCCGCTCCGGGGAGAAATGTTCGATAAGAAAACCCAATTTCTCAAGCTATCCGATTTTCGTGAATGGTTGAAAAAATACAACCTGACCGGTTCCTGAGGCGATACGCTAACAGGCAGTTTGGGCTTTCGCTGTAGAACCATCCTTGGCAGATGAATCGAGGTTCGCGACCTTGTCTCGGCCGTTTCGGCGTTCGGAGTGGGGACTTCTCCTAGCTATTCTGGTGGTCTTCATCCTGACCGCCTTGCTCGATGACCGGCATATCTACTGGCATGAATTGAAAGGGCTTTTTTCCGGCGGCCCCAATCCGTGGTACGAGCGCATCCCGAGCGGCGTCAACATCATTCGCCAGACGGCATACCTCGGCATCTTTGCCATCGGCGCCGCCATCGTGATCATTGCGGGCGGCATCGATCTGTCCAGCGGGTCGGTGATCGCCTTCAGCGGCAGTATTTGCGCCACCTTCATGGTGCTGCTGGCCCCCGAAGCCATGAAATCGGCGACGCCTGTAGGCATTCCCGTCATCGTCCTGGCAATCGCCTGCACGCTGGTAATTGCCTTCCTCATCGGCACTTTTCATGCCTGGTTGATCACCGTGGTGGGACTGCCGCCCTTTATTGCAACACTCGCCACCTTGGTGGGGCTGCGCAGTCTCGCGCGCGCCATCGTGGAGACGGTGACGGCAGCGGCCTGGGGCGGCCGGAGCGCGCAGATCAGCATGTTTGATGCGCAATTCCGCTATCTGGCCACGTCGATCTGGATTCCCGTGCTGCTTTTCATCATTTTGGCGGCGGCGGCCTGGTTGCTGTTGAGCCGGACTGTGGTGGGCCGCCACCTTTATGCTCTCGGCGGCAACGAGCAGGCGACGCGGTTGAGCGGCATTCACACAGACAGGCTGAAATGGCTCGCTTACTGCATCAGCGCCCTCCTCTCCGCCATTGCCGGAATCCTGTACGTCGGCGAACAGAGCGGCGCCTATCCACAGACGCTGGGTCAGGGCTATGAGCTCAACGCCATCGCCGCCGCCGTGGTGGGCGGCTGCAGCCTGCAAGGCGGCATCGGCACGATTCCGGGGACCGTGCTTGGCGTCCTCTTTCTCCGGACCGTCATCGACGGCATTGCCAAGATCATCAAGACGGGAGCCGATGTCTATGAAGGCATGATCGTCGGCAGTGTCGTGGTGGTCGCAGTAGCTCTCACACAGTTCCGCGAGGCGAGCAAGCGCGGCAAACAGTTTTTCGCCGGCCCCATGGGCACACTTACCATGCTCAACCTGGCTCTGCTGGGCGTCGCCGTTGGCGCCTTGGCTGGACTGAACGTTACCATCACTGTAGAGAACCCCTTTGTCGAGGGCGCCCCGCCCACCCGGATGAATGTCGCAACCTGGATTGGCGTGAAGCTTCTAAGGATCGACAGCATGCAAACATATTTAACACAGAGGTTTAAAGTCGACTCTTTAGGATGCTACGTTCTGGGGGCCTGCGTCGGCGCCGCAGTACTCGGTATCGTTTTCATCCTGCAGCGCATTGAAAAACGGCGTGCGCATGTGGTAACGAAGGATTGATGTCTTGATCTCGATCGAGCACATTACCAAGCGATTTCCCGGCGTCACCGCTCTCTGTGATGTGGACATGGAGATCGCCGAAGGCGAACTGCATGCGGTCGTCGGCGAAAACGGCGCCGGCAAGAGCACGCTGATGAAGATCCTTTCGGGGGTTATTACCGACTTTGATGGACGCCTGGTGCTTCGCGGGCAACCGGTGCGTTTTCAGGACACGCGCGATGCCGAGGAAGCCGGCATCAGCATCATCCACCAGGAGCTCAACCTGGTTGAGCAACTCTCGGCTGCTGCCAACATCTTTCTCGGCCGCGAAAAGCGCAACGCCCTGGGCTTGCTCGACGATCGCGCCATGGAACGTTCGGCCAGGGGATTACTCGCTCAGCTGGAATGTCAAATCGACCCGCAACAGGTCGTGCGCGAGCTGCGTGTCGGCGACCAACAGTTGGTCGAGATCGCCAAGGCGCTGTCGCTGGAGAGTGGCATCCTGATCATGGACGAGCCGACGAGCGCTCTCACGGAGTCCGAGGTGGCACGACTCTATCGCGTGATTGCCCGGTTGCGCGAGCGCGGCGTGACCATACTTTACATCTCGCACAAGATGGACGAGGTGTTCCGGCTTGCGGATCGGATTACCGTGCTGCGCGACGGCAAGAAGGTCAAGACCCTCGCGCGCAGCCAGACCAATTCGCGCGAGGTCACCCATCTCATGGTCGGCCGCGAGATTGAAGCCGTCAATTTTAGCGATGACAGACGCGCCGGCGCCGTCGTTCTGGAAGTGCGGAACCTGTCGCTGGCCTGGACCGGTCATGCGCGCGGCTGGCGTTTGCGGAACATCAATTTTCAACTGCACCGGGGCGAAATCCTCGGCATCGCCGGGCTAATGGGGGCGGGACGCACGGAACTCCTGGAATGCCTGTTCGGCTCCAGTCCCGAGACGCCGACCGGCCGAATTCTGCTCGAAGGCAGGGAAATGAAATTCACGCACGCCGCCGAGGCGAAGCGCGCCGGCATCGGTCTGGTCACCGAAGACCGCAAGCGCCTCGGACTGTTTGCCCAGATGACGGTGGAAGAAAACGTCACCATTTGTGCGCTGCGCGACGCGGCGCGCGGCGGAATAGTCAGGCGACGCCAGGAACGCCTGCTCGCGGATAGTATGGTTAACAAGCTCGCGGTGAAGACCGCCGGCGTCGATGCCCCTGTGATCAGCCTCAGCGGCGGCAATCAGCAGAAGGCAATCATCGGCCGTTGGTTACTGACCAAACCCAAAGTACTTTTACTTGACGATCCAACGCGCGGCGTCGATGTCGGCGCCAAAGCGGAACTCTACCGGCTCATGCACCAACTGTGCCGGGAGGGCCTCGGCATTATCCTTACCTCAAGTGAGTTGCCGGAGTTGCTGACGCTTTGCGACCGCATCCTGGTACTGTGCGAAGGCCGTCTAACGGCCGAGCTTGCGCGGCATGAGGCGACGGAACAGCGCATTATGGAAGCGGCAACGATGCGAAATGAAGAAAAATCCTCTGCGCCCTGAGTCCAGCTCACTTTTTTGGTTCAATTCCGGCGTCGCGTAGTTTTTGCCTGAGCCGCTTAATTTCCTGCACTGCCTTTCTTGTGCGTTTGCGTTCGCGCTGGCTTAACGCGCGTTCCATTTCACTTCGCTCCGCCCCAGTCGGGATAATATGCTTATCGCGGTCACACCAACGCAACCAGGTTCCAGACATCCCTTCGAACTTACCTTGCCAGAGTCGCAGTCCGAGGCGGATATCGAAGAGCCAGCCGTTCTTGAGCCGCTCATAGTTCAAGCCACGCATCACGAACATCCGGAGCACATCCTGGCTCAGGAACTTTTCCGGATCATAGATGACGTAGTAAGGAACTCCGATCCTGGCATATTCCGTCATCTTGTTACTACCTTCCCCGCCTAACCGGTTCGAAACGATTTCAATAGCCACGTCAGGCAACTTACCGATGACCCAGACAAAATACGTATTGTTTTCCTTCTGACTGAGGTCCTCGGGCCATTTGACGTCCAGACTCAGCATTACGTCAGGGACAATGGGCGGCTTGCGGTACGTGTGAAACAAGCCCACATTGGCCAGCACGGCAAAGGGCCGTCCCTTGCCGGGTCCCGGCCAAGAGCTGTAGAGCGGCTCCGTTAACAGGCGCATTTGTTTCTCAGTAATCAGCCCATCCACGGGAGCTCCATCATCAATGACAATGTCCGTGACGTCGGGAATGCATTCCGGCGGTATTGAATACTGTGGTTGAGTCGACTGGCGAGAGCGCTTGGCTCGAACGGTAGACATAACGGGTTAACTCCACGTCATTCAAACAGCTTGCTGATCGATTCGTGCATGTGAATGCGCTTGATCGCATCCGCCAGAAGTGGCGCCACGCTTAGCACCTTGATGTTTGGGAGCTGCTTGTTGGGCGGCAGCGGAATGCTGTCGGTGACAATGACTTGCTTGATGGGGGAATCACGCAGCCGATCGACGGCGGGACCGCACAGGACGGCGTGGGTGGCGCAGGCATAGATCTCGCGGGCGCCGTTGAACTTGGCCACGTTGGCGGCGCCGACGACGCTGCCGGCCGTGGTGATCATGTCGTCGAAGATCACTGCCACCTTATTGTCGAGCGAGCTGCCGATCAGGTTGACTTGCTTGGTTTCGGTCGCGCTGGAACGGCGTTTGTCCACAATCGCAATGGCGCCGCCGACCTTCTTCTGATGCAGGAGCGCCCTTTTGATACTGCCTTCATCCGGGCTCAGGACCACGAGATCGCGCGGCGGAATGCCCAGGCTCCGAACATACTCGTTGATGACGGGCCCCGCATGGAGGTGATCGACCGGGATATCGAAAAAGCCCTGGATCTGGGCCGCATGCAAGTCGAGGGCCAGCGCCCGGTTGGCGCCCGCTATCGTCACAAGGTTGGCAACCAGCTTCGCCGTGATTGGCACCCGGCCCACGTCCTTGCGATCCTGCCGGGCGTAGCCATAGTACGGCAGCACGGCGGTGATCCGCTCTGCGCTCGCGCGCTTGAAGCTGTCCAACATGATCAACAGCTCCATGAGGTTCTCATTCACCGGCGGACAGGTCGGCTGCACGACAAACACGTCGCGACCGCGGACGTCTTCCTCGATGCGCACGGAGATTTCGCCATCCGGAAAGTTGGACAGGGTTATCTTGCCCAGCGGATCGCCGATGACCGCAGCAATACTTTCCGACAGCTTCGGGTTAGCCCGGCCGCTGAACACCTTGAGCTTGTGATTGCTGAGCATAGCGCAGTGTATTCTATCCCATTACACCGTAGGCATAAGGTGTTTTGACGAGATCGTTGTCCGCGAAACGAGCCAACCGGAGTGGGGCAAGGTCAAGCGTTTTCGCCTGGCCGTCGACAATCAGCTCGGCCATGAGCTGGCCGACAATCGGCGACATTTTGAAGCCGTGGCCGCTGAAGCCGACGGCGCAGTAGACGCCTTCCACACCCGGGCAACGGTCAAGGATCGGGTGCCAGTCAGGCGTGATGGCGTAGAGAGCGCCGTACCCGCCACGGCCGTAGCCGCGGTTCATGGCCGGATAACGGCGGCTCAGGCGCTGCCGGACCTGAGGCAGCCAGCCGCCGTCGGCAGACTCGTCATAATCGTTTGGGTCCACGGGATTGTTGATCTCCTCGCCGGCGATGCTGCCGGCGTGCAACATTTCCCCATGCGTCGGCTTGAAGTACAGGCCCTGCACGAAGTCGCCGTACACCGGGCCACGACGGCCGAAATGGGTGGGACGGCGAAACAGGGCCACCTGCGTTCGGCAGGCCTGAACGGGCAACTGAATGCCGGCCTCGCGGCCAAGCTGTGCCGCCCATGGGCCGGTGGCCAGCACTAGAGTCCGGCATTCATAACGGCCCTCGTTCGTATCCACGCCAGCGACCTTGCCACCCTGAAGCACGAGGTTCTTGACCTCGACTCCCTGGCGGATGTCCGCTCCTTCGCGCGTTGCCGACTCGGCATAGGAGGACACGACCTGAACCGCCTCGACATAACCGGCGTCCGCTTCGAACGCGGCCAGCTCGTCTTCGGCCAGGTGGGCGTTGCGGTCGATGTCAGTCAATTCTTGATGCGTCACGAGCCGCACATCGATGCCAAGCTCGCGCTGCATGGCCAGGTTCGCATCGAGCCCGGCCCGGTCGCGCTCATTGACGACGATCACCATGCCCGTATGCGTGAATACCGGCGGGCCGCCGACCACATCCTCGAAATGCTCGAAGACGCGCAGGCTTTTCTGCGCCATGCTGGCGGTGAGTCGGTTCGAGTAATGTTGGCGGATAATCGCCCCGGATTTGCCGCTGGAACCGGCGCCGAGGAAGGACTTCTCCAGGAGCACGATTTGGCCGACCCGTCGGCGTGCCAGGGCATAAGCAATGCTCACGCCCATGACCCCGCCGCCGACGATCACAATGTCGCAAGATTGCATGTTTGGTGAAGGTTCCGATCCTTGTAACGTCGATCAGTCAGCCGCAAGCCTTTGGCGAGCGCCAGTGCTCCTTGGTCATTAGTCAGTGGTCATTCGTCATTCGCGAATAACGAATGACCAAGGACGAGTGACCACTCCGACATGCTCCGCAGCAAGGTCGCGGCTAGCCGGCTCCGCAACCAACAGTTTATCCAAATCTTCCCGTTCTGCGACGGGGTAAGCTGTTCGGCCTGTAGCGACGGCGCTTGCTCCCTACCCGTTCCAAGCCTGAGAGGCTAGGTTATCTGAAAACGCATTGTGGCAGTCCGCGAAGCCCTGTGTTATCGTAGAGCCTGCTTGAAACGATGGCAGGAGCCTGTGCTTGCTGAGGGGCGCGGCTCTGCTCCATCATAACTCGTTGCGAGAGGATCTTTTCCATGCCAAAGAGTGAGTGTAATCGAAGGGATTTCCTGAAGACGACCGCTGTCGGCGCCACCGCGCTTTCCTTGACTGCGGCCAGTGCCAAACGCGTGCTGGGCGCCAATGAGCGGATCGGTGTCGCCTTTGTGGGCACCGGCGGCCGTTGCCAGGAGCACATCGGCATTATCACCAACTTCCAGAAGGAGAACAAAGGCGCCGCCGCCGTGGCGGTCTGCGACGTATGGGACGGCCATGAGGAAGTGAAGGAAACCGTCGGCAAAGACGGCAAAAAGCACAAGGAGGAGTATCGCCAGGGACTCTATCCCTCCGCCAAGCGTTGCGGTCTGGATCGCGATGACAAGCAGCATGTCACCAAGGACTACCGCCGCATTCTCGATCTGAAGGAAGTGGACGTGGTCTGCGTCGCCACGCCTGACCACTGGCACGCCAAGGTCTCCATCGACGCCGCCGCGGCCGGCAAGGACGTCTACTGCGAAAAGCCGATGACCAAGACCATCGACGAAGCCCACGCCGTCGTCGATGCCATGAACAAGCACAACCGCGTCATGACGGTCGGTGTGCAATCCATGGCCGACCCGACCTGGCGGAAGGCCAACGAGCTGATTCGCGACGGCAAGATCGGCCACGTGTGCCAGGCACAGACGAGCTACTACCGTAATTACATCGGCGGCCAGTGGCGCTATTACAAGCTGTGGAAGAACATGAATCCCACGACCGTCGACTGGGACATGTTCCTCGGCAACCAGTTCAGCGTGATGCCGGACGTACCGCTGGCCCCCAAGATGGATTTTGACCGTGCCATTTTCGGCCAATGGCGCTGCTACTGGCCCTTCGGCGGCGGCATGTTCACCGACCTGTTCGTGCACCAGACCACGCACATGATCGGCGCCATGGGCGTGCGTTATCCTGCCCGTGTAACCGGCGGCGGCGGCATTTATCTGGAGTACGATGAGCGCGACGTGCCCGACGTGGCCACGATCATCGCCGACTACAACGAAGGCTGCCAGCTCATTGTCACCGCGACCATGATCAACGAACATCCCATCGAGGAATGCATTCGCGGACGGCTGGCCAGTATTCGCTTCGACTGGAAAAACACCGGCAAGAAGACCAAGGAGGGCAAGGACATCCGCGTCTTCGGCTACGAGATCCTGCCCGAGAACCTGAAGGGCGGGCCGGGCCTGCCCAAGCGCCTCGGGCAAATGAAGGGCGAATTCGTGGCCTGTGGTCTGCACAGCACCCAGAACGACACGGAAGCGCTGTGGACGCACTTCCTCGACTGCGTGCGCAGCCGCAATCGCGAAACGCTCTGCCCGCCGGACCTGGGCGCCGCGGCGTTCACCACGGTGAACATGGGCGTGCAAAGCTACCGCAACGGCAATGTGCTGTTCTGGGACAAGGAACAGCGCAAGCCCGCGGTGGCCGACGCCAGTTGGTCCGAACGCTGGGAAAAGCGCAGCAAGGAGCACGGCAAGCCGAACCAGGTCATTGGCTGGCAAGGCGGCGACGTCGGCAGCGTCGTGGTCCCGCCGGACTACCAAAAGCTTGCCGGCAAGTGGGTCGACGGCAAGGACCCGGCCGAGGGCATTGCCAGCCGGAATGGTTGATCTGCGAATTCAACCAGAGACAAGGAGACGGGAAAACCCGTCTCCTTGTCTTGCATATTCTTGTAGCTCTTTTGCCCGGATTGTCTCAAAGGGCTGTCTCAAGCGACTTTCTGGCTGGATACTGCTCTGCCGGGCCACATGGCCAACAGTTTTTAACATTAACCCGAAATGCCGGTTGCCCCGTTCCAAAGCATTTGCTGGAACGGGAAAGCCTGAAGAACTCTCGTGAAACGAGCTCGGACATTCGGCCGATGTGGCGCGCCGCTCCCACGGAAGACGCGCGAGCTGGCCCTAGAGCGCAATCGCGAAGTGCAACCCCTCTGGCAGCAGGAGCGCAAACCGGTGGCGCCGTGAGGGGAAGGAAGGTCCGCTGAGTGTCTGCTCTTCGTTGGCCTTGGTCCGGGAAGCGAGCGCTTATTGCCGCGAGGCGATCTCAGGTAAAATGCTGCTGCCGAAAACGAAAGTCTTCTGGGGCGCGCTGCGTTTTTCTTTTGCCAACGCCTTTTCTATAGGTGTCTCCATGCCTGCCGAGCCGAGAGAGGACAGCCGGTCGCTGGGGCGCTATCGCGACTACCTGTGCTTGCTGGCACGGCTGCAGCTGGACGCGGGCTTGCAGAGCAAACTCGACGCCTCAGATGTGGTCCAGCAGACGCTCCTGGAAGCAACGCAGGCCATGCCGGGGTTTCGCGGGCAGAGCGATGCCGAGCTGACGGCGTTCCTGCGACGGATTCTCGCCAATAACCTGGCCGATGCCGTCCGCCGTTTTAGCGCGGCCGCCCGGGACATGACCCTGGAGCGATCGCTGCAAGCGGGCATCGAGCAGTCTTCCTCGCGCCTGGAGGCGTGGCTGGCGGCCGAGCAGTCGTCTCCCAGTGAACAAGCCATGAACCGCGAGCAATTACTTCGGCTGGCCGGCGCCTTGGCGGAGTTGCCGGCCGACCAGCGCAAGGCGGTGGAATTACATCATCTGAAGGGGTGGTCCTTGGGCGAGGTGGCCGAACACATGGGCCGGAGCCGGGCAGCGGTCATGGGCTTGGTTTTTCGCGGCATCAAGAAGCTGCGCGAGCAGCTTGACGAGGAAGGCACTGAGCGAAGCGATGAAGTCTAAGGCCGATAATGCCGAGCTGCGCGAGCGGCAACTCCAGGAGATCCTGCTCCACTACGTGGATGCACAGGAGGCGGGCCAGACCCCCGACCCAAAGGAGTTTATCGCCTGCCATCCGGAGTTTGCTGCCGAACTGGAGGAGTACTTTGCCGGCCTGCGGCAGCTCGACGCCGCCGCCGCGCCGCTCCGGGAACTGGTTCATCCTGCCGTGGCGCGGCAACTCGGGGATTTCCGGTTGCTGCGCGAAGTCGGCCGGGGTGGCATGGGCATTGTCTACGAAGCGGAACAGATCTCGCTCGAGCGGCGCGTGGCTCTGAAGGTGCTGCCCTTCGCCGCCATGCTTGATTCCAGGCAGCTCCGCCGCTTCAAGAATGAGGCGCAGGCGGCCGCTCACCTCCATCATGAGAATATCGTCCCCGTCTACGCTGTGGGCTCGGAGCGGGGCGTCCATTACTTTGCCATGCAGTTCATTGAGGGTAGGTCGCTCGACACGCTGCTGCATGACCTGCGGCACCGCGAGGGCATGCACACCGGCGAAGAAGGTCCCGGCGAGCGCCTCACGGGAGAACTGCCCAGCCACGCGCAGAAGGCAGGGACCGCCGCGGACGGAGGCATTCCCCCGGCCACAGACACAACGCAAGCCAGCGCCTTTCTTTCCACTGAGCCCGCGCCTGGCGATGCCAACTATTTCCGCATGGTGGCGCGGCTTGGGATTCAGGCCGCCGCCGCCCTGGAGCACGCCCACGAGCAGGGGATTATCCATCGCGACGTCAAGCCGGCCAACCTGCTGGTGGACAATCGGGGTCATCTGTGGATTACCGATTTCGGTCTGGCCCGTTGCCAGACAGATCTGGGACTAACGATCAGCGGCGACTTGGTCGGCACGCTGCGTTACATGAGCCCGGAGCAGGCCCTGGCCCGAAGCGGCACGGTGGATCACCGCAGTGATATTTATTCCCTGGGCGCCACCCTCTATGAGCTGTTGACGCTGCAGCCTGCCTTTGCGGGTCAGGACCGGCACGAGTTACTTCGCCGGATTGCCTCGGAAGAACCGCGTCCGCCCTCCCGGCTTCGCAAGAATATTCCTGCCGATCTGGAGACCGTGGTGCTCAAGGCCATGGCCAAGGAGGCAGACGGCCGATACGCCACTGCCCAGGAGCTTGGCGACGACTTGCAGCGTTTTTTGAGCGATCGACCTGTGCTCGCCAAGCGGCCGACACTGGCGCACCGCCTGCGCAAGTGGCTGGCCCGGCACAAAGCCATGACCGCCGGCGCTATGATCCTCCTGCTGCTGAGCACCGTCGGTTTCGCGGCGGCTACCCTGCTGATCTGGCAGAAGGAAGAAGAAACCCGGCGCGCGCTGAACGACAGTCGGGTAAGTGAACGCCTGGCAGAAGATCAACGCGAGCTGGCCCAGAAGCGCGAGCGGTTGGCCCGTCGTTATCTCTATGCGGCAGACCTGAACCTGGCCTACCAGGCCGTGAAGGACCGGCAGCCTGCGCGTGCGCTGCGCTTGCTGGGACGGCACCGGCCGGCGCCGGGAGAGGAAGACCTCCGCGGCTTCGAGTGGTATCACCTGCTGAGCGTGTGTGGCCGAGGCCAGGCCATGATCTTACGGGGGCATGGCGGCTCGGTCATTACCGTCGCGCTGTCCCCGGACGGCAAGAGACTCGTGTCAGGGGGTAAAGACGGCGCCACGTGGTTATGGGATACGACTTCCGGACTGGGACACGTCATCGCCGCAGCGAACAAAGCCCCCGTTAAGGCCGTGGCATTCGCCGCCGACGGACAAACCGTGGCCGTCGCCCGGGAAGGTGGGACCCTGGTCCTTTGGGATACGGCCAACGATAAGGAACGGGCCCGGCTCGACAAAGCTCCGGACGGTCCGCGCTCCTTTGCGTTCTTCGGGGACGGCAAGAGATTAGCGGTTAGCGCCGACGCAGGCATTCAGTTATGGGACACCACCTCGGCCAAGCTTCTGGCCATCCTGCGTGAGAGCGGTTACCAAGTTTACTCGATTTCGGTTTCTCCCGATGAACAGACTATTGCTGCGGGGGATAACCAGGGCAAGGTACGGCTTTGGAAGGCTCCTTTCGGAGCCAGGCCGCCGACTGTTCTGGGAGGCCATCAGGCGTACGTGATGGGGGTAAGCTTTTCCAAAGACGGACGGCGGCTGGCCTCGGCGGCCGATGACGGCACAGTGATGCTCTGGGATCTGGCGACGGGACAAGGCAGTGCCGCCGAAAACCTCCACACCGGCTCCGCGCACGGCGTGGCTTTCTCCCCCGATGGTGCACAATTGTTTTCCTGTGGTGAAGATGGCTCCGTGCAGATCTGGTGCATCGGCACGCACGAGCGAATGGTGCGGGGTTATGCCGATGAGATGCATTCCCTGAGCCTTTCGGCCGATGGGCGGATCCTTGCGACAGGACATAACGATGGCACGATTGGTTTATGGCATGTCGATGAAATGCAGGCGGACGAGGAATTGCTGCGGCATGGGAATCCCGTGAACTGCATTGCCTTTGGCCGCGACAACCGGACTCTGGCCTCCGCGGGCTTGGAACGCCGCGACCACAACGCCACCGTTAAGCTCTGGGATCTATCGACCCTTCGGGAAACCGGACGCCTGGAGGCATCGAAGGCCTCGTTACATGGGTTGTGCTTCTCGCCGGATGGCCGTCTCTTGGCTGCAGCGGGCGTAGCAGGAAGCATTCACTTATGGGAGGCCGAGACCCGCCGCCTCCTCAAAGTTCTCCCCGGGCATGCGGGAGTGGTTTGGTGTGCGGCATTTTCGCCTGACAGTCAGATTCTGGCCACGGCCGGATACGATGATAAGCTGATCAAACTATGGAAGGTCTCCACGGGAGAATGTTTGGGCGAGCTGCGCGGGCACAAGGACAGCGTCTGGTCGGTTGCCTTTTCTCCCGACGGCCGCACGCTGGCTTCGGGGAGTCGCGACGGCAAGGCCAGGGTCTGGGAGGGCTGGGAAGCATTGCAACCCGAAGCGCCAGCGAGGCCCTCGCTAGCGCGTCGGGTTACAGAGTTCAAATCAAGCGTTATTCCAACGCAGCACAAGGGCTGGGTTTGGGCAGTGCAGTTCTCGCCGGACGGTCAAACGCTGGCCACGGGATCCCAGGATAGGACGGTGGAATTATGGGATACCCACACCTGGCGGCAGCGCGGCAAGCCGCTGCATGGGCACACCACTTTTGTCCGCGCGCTCGCCTTCTTCCCGGATGGCAAGACCCTGGCGACCGGTAGCGACGATCGCACCGTGAAGCTCTGGGATCTGGAGACAGGCCAGGAACGGGCGACGCTTTTAGGACACACCCATACCATTAGCTCCCTGGCCGTCTCTTCAGATGGCCGGCTGCTCATCTCGGGAAGCTGGGACGGCACCGTGCGCCTGTGGCGCGCTCCGGAAGAACGTCCAGATGGCGCCACCATGCACAATCCCGAGCACATCGACGCGCTTGATATTCCATAAGCAAAAACTTTCCACGCGGCGCGCTTACCTTTCCCGCCGCAAACGCCATTTGTTTCTAGACGGTTAGTTGGGACCGGATAACTTCGCGGCTTCAGAAAAACTGAACGAAAGGTTTTTGCTGATGACCATCGAGCGCGTCATCCCGTGGCGCTTTCCGTGTTCGTTTCACGCAGAACAGGAGCCTATCCATGTTTCTTGGTAAATTCTTTGAATCGATCAGACCGGAGTGCCTGCCGCTGGGTTATGGCCGACATCTTAAAGCGCGCACACAGCAGAGGAACACGAGGCCGCAATTGGAAAGGTTGGAGGATCGCACCTTGCTCAGTTTTGCACCCGCGGTCTTCTACTCGGCTTCCGACCCGGGTTCGCCCTCTGTTCCGGCGACCGACAGCATAGGGATAGCCGAGGGCGATTTTAACCGGGATGGCATCACCGATCTCGTGGTGGCCAACCTAGTGAGCAACAATATCAGCGTGCTGACCGGCAACCCGAAGGGAGGATTCGCTGTCTTTGGTGGAATTTTTCCCGTTGGCAAGGCGCCCGCTGCAGTCGCGGTTGGCGACTTTGGCAGCTCAACCAGCCCTAAACCGGATGGCATTCCTGATATTGTTGTCGTGAATCAAGACGACAACGACTTCAACCTGCTGATTGGTGACGGCCAAGGTGGATTTACCTCATACAAGGGCCTAAACTTCGGTGTGGGCTCATTCCCCGGCTCTATTGCCGTGGGCGACTTCAACGGCGACGGTCTCCTCGACGTGGCCGTGGGCAACCTTGCCAGCAACACCGTGACTGTTGCTCTACGCAGGTCCGATGGAGGATTCAACGCCTCGACTTATGCTGTTACGGACCCCGCCGCCCTCGCCGTGGGCGATTTCAACCGCGACGGCAGCCTCGACATTGCCGCGGCAGATTACGGTTCCAATACTGTTAGCGTGCTCCTGAATAACGGCAACGGCACATTTCAAGCGGCACAGAGCTACAACGTCGGTACCGGTCCTTTCTCCCTGGCCGTGGGCGACTTCAACGGTGATGGCCGCCTCGATCTCGCTGTGGCCAATTTTGGAGGTAGCAACGTAAGCGTGCTTCTGGGCAACGGCGATGGTACCTTTCAGGCCGCCCAGGACCAAACCGTCGGCAATGGCCCAGTCGCCGTGACCGTTGGCGATTTTAACGGCGACGGCCGTCTCGACATCGCCGTGCTAACAGGTGACGACGCCATAAGCGTGCTTCTGGGCAACGGCAACGGCACGTTCCAGGCCGCCGCCCAGAGCTACAACGTCGGTCGAGCACCATTTCAGGTGGTCGCGGGCGACTTTAACCGCGATGGCCGCCTCGACCTGGCGGTCAGCGACGCCACTGGTCCAGGTGGTTCGGGGAACGGCGGCGTCAGTGTCCTTCTGAATCAGGCGGCCAGCACGACGGCCGTCAATGCTGTTCCCAGCCCTTCGTTTGCCGGGCAGGCAGTCACTCTAACAGCGACGGTCAGCGCCGTAGCGCCCGCGACCGGAACTCCCACCGGCACGATCGTATTTGAGGATAATGGCGCGGTCCTGGGCCAGGCTCAGGCCTTGAATGGCGGCGTGGCAACTCTGACGACAACCGCACTCGCCGCGGGGAACAATACGCTCACCGCCGTTTACAGCGGCGACAACAACTTCAGCGGCAGCAGCGGGCAGGTCTCCACTTTCGTGGATGCGCGCCTGTCGGCGACGGGTGTAAACGTTACGGTAGCGCACGGCATTACCGCCACGAACGTGACCGTCGCCACCTTCACCGACGCCGACCCGAACGGCACCGCCGGCCAATTCAAGGCGACGATCACCTGGGGCGACGGCACCGCCCCGAGTGCCGGCACGATCACTGTCTCAGGTAATACGTTTACCGTGGCCGGCAGTCACACCTTTGTCGCTCCAGGCCGGTACACCGTGAGCGTGGCCATTCAGGACTCGGGCGGGAGCACGGCTGCCGCCACATCCAAGGCGGTCGTCGGCAGCCTCAACGAACGTTTCGTCAGCCAGGCTTATCTGGACCTCTTGCAGCGGCCGGTCGATGCCACGGGACTCCAGGTCTTCGGCGCCGCCCTGGATGCCGGCCTGCCTCCCAGTCAGGTCTCGCAGGGCATCACCAGCAGCCAGGAATACCGGACTGATCTGATCGCTGCGGATTACCAGTTGTTTCTGCACCGCACGGCCGACCTGCCGGGCCTGGGCAACTTCCTCAATTTCCTGGGCACCGGCGGCACGGATGAGCAGATAGCGGTGATCCTGACCGGTTCGGCTGAGTATTTCCAGAACCGGGGCGGCGGCACCAACGACGGTTTTCTGACCGCCCTCTTCCAGGACGCCCTGGCGCGCCCCATCGACGCCGGCGGCCGAACGGGCTTCGATCAACAATTGGCCGGTGGCGTCACACGTGCCCAGGTCGCCTCAGCAATTTTCGGCAGTACCGAGTACCGGCAGGACCTGGTAGGCAGCTATTACCTGCGCTTCCTGCACCGGCCGGCAGACAGCGGCGGTATGGCCAACTTCATTGCAGTGTTGGGAAACGGGGCGAAGGATGAAGACGTGATCGCAGCACTGCTTGGATCAGGAGAATACCTGGCCCGCCTTTAGGCCCACCTTGGGGCACGTGCCGGTCCTGCATGGGAGACACTGTCAAGACTGCCAAGTTTTTTGCCCCCTTGGCAGTCAACTTGGTCGGATCAACCCTCTATCACGCTTAGATTTACGCAGCGGGAAGCCTGGCGAACTCACGGTCCAGGTGAACGGCAGGACGGTGGCCAAGAGAGTCTTCTTTTTCAAGCCCTCGGTCCATGCACAATCCTGAGCACATCGACGCGCTCGATATTCCCTAAGCAAAAATTTTCCACGCGGCGCGCTTACTTCTGCCGCCGCAAACGCCATTTCTTTCTAGACGGTTGGTTTAACCGACTTCCCGGCTACAGAAGAACTGGACGGAAACCTTTTTTTGCTGAAAGGAGATCGTATGCGCGCTATCAAGCTCCTGGGTATCGTGGCTTTTCTGCTTGCCGTCACGTTGCTGGCGGGACGCCTCGTCACTGCAGGGCGTGAACCACCGCAGAAGAAAACAACCACGGAGGCCAAGGCCGATGCGGAACAGTCCGGCGAAGCGCCGGTCATGGTCTGGGTACGGCGGCAGAGCGTCTACCAGGAGAACTCGCTGCAGAGCGAATTCAGCGTCAACGGCGCGACGGTGGACGTCTTCACCTCGGACACTCAGAAGGCGATCGGCAAGCATCTGAAGAAGGGCTGGAATGACATCGTCATTGAGACCACGCCCCAGCAACCCGCGAGCAATGACAACTGCCTGTCGTTCTCCATCGGTCCGGTTTCCAGGGACAAGAACGACCGCCAGGTCATGATGCCCCTCTGGAATTTCGGCAACAGCACGGACTGGGAATTCAAGGACGGCAGGTTTTCCCATGCCACCGGCCCCGACGTGAAGAAAGTGACGCTCTCCTACCACGTCTATTTCGCGGGTCTGGAGCATGAGAACCGGAAGTTGCGTGCAGGGGATTTCTTCCTGCAGGGCAGGCCCGATAGCAAGTACTTGAACGTGCCCGTAACGGCGACGGTTTTCGTTAATGACACGCCGCTCAACAGTTTCATCCTGGCCGAACGTCAGGTCGTGATCACGCCGCTTCTAAAGAAAGGCAAAAACGCGATCAAGATCGTCTCGAGCCGGGTGGTAAACGCCATCCATGAAAACGACATCACCCTGACCGTGGCCGGGCCGGCCGAGTACAAGGTGCTCCAGCGTAAGTACGAAGCCAAGCCCATCGTCGAGGTCAAGGCCATGCAGGGCTGGGAGCACGACAAGAAGACGGGGCAACTCTTCAGCAAGGCCGATCCTAATGCCAAGACCATTGAGCGCATGATCCCGTTCTTCCTGGACGAGGCGCCAGTCGCAGCGGACAAGTAATTCGCAACACCGGGCGTGCGGGACCGTGGGCTTTCCTATTCGTTCCCCGCAGAAGAGGAGTCAGATCATGTTTCTGCGTTTCTGGTTCAAATCGACAAAGCCGGAATCCAGGCCTTGGCGACAGGAGCGCCATCCGCAGCGCCGGGCCCCCAATGGGAAGTTTCACCCCGAGCTGGAAGGCCTGGAGGATCGCACCTTGCTCAGTTTCGGCCCTCCCACCTTCTACCCCGGCAACGCGCCTGGCTCTCCTGCTGTTTCGCAGCCTGGCGGCTTGGCTCTCGGGGACTTCCACCGCAATGGGATTCTCGACCTCGTCATGGCAAACGAAGCGAGCAATAGCATATCCGTGCTGACAGGCGATGCCAACAGGGACGGCGGTTTCCAGAACTTCGGCGGCACCTTCTCTGTAGGCAGAGGCCCCACGGCCGTGGCGGTCGGTGACTTTGGCAGCGCGACCAGCATTCTCCCTGACGGCAAGGCCGACATCGTCGTCGTCAACGCAACGGACAACGACTTTAACTTGCTCATCAATGATGGCGAAGGAGGATTTACATCCTACAAGGGGCTCAATTTTGGCGTGGGGGCAGGCCCTGATGCCGTGGCGGTCGGTGACTTCAACCATGACGGGTTGCTTGACGTGGCCACTGCCAATTTCAGTGACAATGACGTCACGGTGGCCTTGCGCAGGTCAGACGGAGGATTTAATACCGCGAACTACAGTGTTGGCTCCCATCCCACTGGTATTATCGCGGGGGATTTCAATAACGATGGCGCGCTCGATCTGGCCGTAGCGAACTTCGGGGACGGCACTCTGAGCGTGCTTCTGGGCAAAGGCGATGGTACCTTCCAAGCTGCCCAAAGCTATCCGGTCGGCAGCGAACCTACCTCCGTAGCCGTCGGCGATTTCAAGCGCGACGGCGTCCCAGACCTGGTCGTCACCAACCAGGACATAGACCGGAGCAGCTTGAGCGTTTTACTGGGGAAGGGAGACGGCACATTTGCGACTGCAGTGTCCTACCAGGCGGATACAGGCCCGCACGCCGTCGTCGTAGGCGATTTCAATGGCGATGGCAAGCTCGACCTGGCGGTGGCCGACCCGGGGAATAACAGTGTGAGCCTACTGCTCGGCAATGGCGATGGCACGTTCGGGTCCGCGGTCAACCGGGATTCGGGATTGATTGGCTCTTCCGCCATTGTCGCGGGTGACTTTAATGGCGACGGCAAGCTCGACATTGCCATGGCGGGCGTTAGCCTAACGTCTTCCAATGGTCAATCGCCGGGTGGCGTGAGCGTCCTCTTGAATCAGGCCGCCAGCGCGACCGTTCTCCATGTGACTCCCAGCCCCTCGATTGCCGGCCAATCGGTCACGTTCACCGCGACCGTAAGCGCGGTTGCACCTGCGACCGGCACTCCGACCGGAACAGTCACGTTCCTGTACAACGGCAATTCCTTCACACAAGGCTTGAGCGGCGGCGGCGCCATACTCAACACCATCGGCGCCCTGGCTGCCGGTAGCAATGTGCTTACCGCCATCTACAACGGCGACAGCAACTTCGGTGGGAGCAGCGGACAGGTCTCCACGTTCGTGGACGCGCCCCTGTCGGCGACGGAAGTAAACGTTACGGTAGCGCACGGCATCACCGTCACCAACGTCGCCGTCGCCACCTTCACCGATGCCGACCCGAACGGCACGGCTGGACAATTCACGGCGACGATCACCTGGGGCGATGGCACTGCCCCGAGTGCCGGCACCATTACCGCTTCCGGCAGCACCTTTACGGTGGCCGGCACTCACATCTTTGTAGCGCCAGGCCGGTACACGGTGAGCGCGGCCATTCAGGATTCGGGCGGCAGCACGGCCGCGGCCACCTCCAAGGCGGTGATCGGCAGCCTCAACGAACGCTTCGTGAGCCAGGCTTACCGGGGCCTGCTGCAGCGGCCGGTAGATGCCACGGGTCTTCAGGTCTTTACCGCGGCCCTGGATGCCGGCCTGCCTCCCAGCCAGGTTTCGCAAAGCATCACCAGCAGCCAGGAATACCGCACGGACCTGATCGCCGCGGATTACCAGTTGTTTCTGCACCGCACCGCCGATTTGACGGGTCTTGGCAACTTTCTCAATTTCCTGGCCGGCGGCGGCACGGACGAGCAGGTGGCGGTCGCTCTGACCGGCTCGGCGGAATACTTCCAGAACCGCGGCGGCGGCACCAATGACGGCTTCCTCACCGCCCTCTTTCAGGACGCTCTCGGACGACCCATCGATGCAGGCGGGCGCGCGAGCTTCAATCAGCAACTCGCCAGCGGCACTACGCGCAGCCAGGTGGCCGCGACGATTTTCGCCAGCACCGAGTACCGGCAGGACCTGGTAGGCGGCTATTACCTGCGCTTCCTGCACCGGCCGGCGGACAGCGCTGGTCTGGCCAGCTTCGTGTCGGCGTTGGCAAACGGGGTGAAGGATGAAGATGTGATCTCCGCCCTGGTTGGATCAGGAGAATACCTGTCCCGGCTCTAGCTCTAGCAGCCTGTTGAAAAACGGGGACTATCCCCTGGACAGTCCCTTCTTTCAACGGGCGCCAGGTCGCTGCCAAGACTGCCAAGTTTTTTGCCCCTCTTGGCAGTCAACTCCGTCGGATCAAACCCTTATCGCGCTTCGACTTACGCTGCCGCGATGATTCGACTGCCAAACTGCCAAAAGAGTCAGGGACGGTCTCCTCGCCGGGTGAGACCTTCCGGGCCGCTCAGCAGCCATAACGTCTTAAACTATTAATTGATAATCGTTTGCGACAAATGGTACTACCGACATCGTAAAATGTACGGAAGTATAGTAATCTCGCCTGGCAGTGAGGCGCCGCGGTCTTCACTCGCCCGGGGCGAGCGGGGTCGGCGCGCTCGGAGTTTTCATCAAGGAGTGCACATCCGTGATTGCATCGAATCGTTCACTGCCCGTGCGTCCCTTCAGTCAAATCAGCGAACGCTCGGTTGGCTGGTTATGGCGGGGCCGGCTGCCGCTGGGCAAGCTGCCCATCCTGGACGGCGACCCGGGATTGGGGAAGACGCTGCTCACGGTCCACTTTTGCGCGCGCGCGACGACCGGCAAGCCGTTCCCCGGCGATGGACCGGCCATTGGCCCCGTCAATGTTCTTTTGTTGAACGCGGAGGACGCGCTGGAAGACACGCTTAAGCCTCGGCTCCTGGGAATGGGCGCCGACCTGGAGCGGGTCTTTGGGATCGATGAAGAGGAGTACGCCGCCCCGGCAACGCGAGATCGCCCGCGACTGGCTCGAGGACTTTCTGGCTGAGGCGCCGCGGACATCCGATGAGGTCTGGCAGTCGGCCGAGCAAGCGGGGCTTTCGGAGCGCACCCTGTTCCGCGCCAAGGCGGACCTGGACGTGAGCACCGAGCGGGTCAAGCTCCCCGGCCAGCGCCTCAGCTACTGGCTGCTGCCGCATCAGGAGTTGCCACATGACATCAAGATGGCGGCAGCGCAGCAGGCGTCACGAGACATGGTGCAGCACCTTCTCACCCTTGGCCAGAAGCATGCGCCGAAGGCAACGCGGACGGGAGACGATACGCACGGCGAGGGAGCGAGTTAGTAGCCAGTAGCCAGTAGTCAGTGGTTAGCGGGCAGTGGGGCAGTAGTCCCCAGCAACTCGGCGCGCCCCTTCCTGACGCCTTCCTTCTTGGCCAGCCGTTCGACACTTGTTGTAGCCGCTTGTTCATGGCCGCTCTGCTGGCCGATGCTTGTTTCCCAGCTTGCCGAAGTGGTATATTACACTCAGTGCTGGGGGTTTGCGTGATGGTGTCGGAAGTCAATGTCCTTCCAGAACTGGCCTTCGACCTGTCCCAGGACAAATCCAAACCCGCGATTTTCGGCAAGACGGAGACGCCTGTCAGTCAGTTGCCGGAACTCTCCTGGGATTGTTCGGAGCCTACAAGCGCATCTCGGGTGAGCGATAAGGCGACAACCTTGGAAAACCCCACCATGAATGCCAAAATCCTGGGAGTCGCTCCGTACCTCCTGGTGGAGGACGTGAAAAAGTCCGCCGCATGGTATCGCGATAAGGTGGGCTTTGATTTTGTGCAGCTTTGGGGCGAGCCGCCCTGCTTCGCAATGGTCAAGCGTGACGGCATCATCATCATGCTCAAGAGCGTGCCGGGCAAAAAGGGTTTTGTCCGGCCCAATCATCAGATCGATGAAGATGCCTGCTGGGACGCCTATCTCTGGGTCACCGGCGTTGACGCTTTGTATGAGGAATTCAAAGCCAAGGGCGTCAAGATCAAGCGTGAACCTGAAATCATGCCCTACGGCAATAAGGATTTCGACATCGAGGATTGCAACGGGTACGTGCTGTGTTTCGGCGAGGACTGGCAGGGAAAACAGCGCTCAGCCCGGTGACGTTCGCCGACAGAGACGTGCTTGTGCTTCGTCCGCTGGAAATTGAAGAATGAACCTCGCGACCGCTTCTATTCCGAGCCTTGACTTGCCGGAGCGCATCGAGGCAATCCTCGAACTGGCTCGGAAGCACCCGGCCATGTGGCCCTTGCCCAAACGCCTGGAGTTTCAGCTCTGCGCCTACCTGGTTGCCTGGGAGGCTCTGGCGCAGGCGGACGCAACCGCACATCATGCGCTGGATCTTTGGCGGGAACAGTGCCGTAAGCTCCACCGTAAGCCGGGCCTCACATTGGCCGATCCGATACGACGGCCCCGCGTGCAACAAAGAGGGGGCCTGACGAACCAGGAAACCACCAGGGCATACCAGGCCGTTTTGCAAGGATTAAGGCGCGTCTACAACTCCACGCGCGCGCATTACCACGCGGAAACAGAAAACGGCACCGCCTCGGCAGCGCCAGCCCGTATCTTGACCCGGTTGCTTGCAGACTCCTTGCGGCAGGCCAAATCCTTTGCAGATCCGCACGGCCTGGAAGCCTATTTACTGACCTCGATTGAACTGCTCGACCTCTCGCTTGGCCGCAATGGAGCGCCGCTTCTGGCGCGCCGGCTTTGGCGCGCGGAAATTCGGCGGAAACGCTCCCTTGGTCCTGGCGCCACGAGGACCTTGGCCGACGTCGCGCCAGCCGATGTCCGCGCCGCGCGCCGTAAAGCGCTTGCGGCGGCCGAGCGTATTGCTGTCGTTCGCCAAATCGTTAAGTCGATCGAGAGCATCATGGAACAGATGAAGTCTATCTTGCCAGTCGCGGTAGGTGAGCTGATTAGATAAGTCTATTTTGGCCAGCAGGACGATCCGTCTGCCGATTCGCAACGAGCCGCATCGACACTCTCGATCTCGCCCCAATCCACGACGATGTCGTCGCGCCCACTTCGCAGGAAGTGGATGCCAACGTCATCAGCGGCAATTGCGGGTTGGCTCGCTTCGGGTTGCATAACTTGTGATTAGATGACCTCTGGGCCGCGCAGCGCGGCCCGAACCTCCATGAGGATGAGGCGAGAGCATGTTCCGGCCGCTGCCGTCCGCCCCGCAGCCCCAGTAGTAGTCGCCGGGGGCGTTCTCCAGCAGATCTTCGTCGCCGGTGCCAAGCAGCACCGCCCGGATGTCCGCGTGTGCCTCGAACTTCCGCCGGACCGCCTCTCGAAAACCAGTCGCGGCCACGTCTAGCGCCCTTTCGCTTGACATCCAGCCTTTGTTGCGAAATCATTGCCCTGCGTCCGCTCCGTAGCGGAATGATCCAAGCCCCAATACGCTTCTCGCAGGCCTTGCGCAGAAATGCCGATCAATGCCGATAAGCCGCACCTCTGGAAGCAAGACATTCTTCAGTCGGTCGATCTCTTCAACAGATGGTTCATGAAGTTCGCGCCCAAGGCCTTTCGCGACACCCGCATTCGGGTCACCAAGCAGGTCGAGGAAGCGTTGCTTTTGACTGACGATCTTCGCGGCCTAAGCCCGGCATTGCTCCAAAGCCATCCGCGCATTCTCCCGACCCTGCGCATGTGTACCTGCCCACCGCTGGCCCGCGATCGGCTCATCGGTTTATCCGGCGCCGGCAAATCCCTCGTTGGCACCATGGAGGCCGGTTCTATGCCACCGCGCATGCCGTCTAGCCTCCTCGCCGAAAATCTTGCCCGCATCGTGCGCATCATCAGCAGAATGCTCGACAAGGATATTCTTCCGTGGATCGGCGGCCGCAGGCCGGCTACCGATGTGGAGCGCCATCGTGCGTCCACCATCGTCGCCGACAGGCTACGAGGCCGCCGAAGGCATAGATTGGATCTGGGAGCATCGTCTGAGCGACCTGGACCTGCTGGGAATTTGAACGTGCCAACCCTTGCCGAAGTCGAACAAGAGCGGCTGCAGGCGCAGGAGCGCCTGGACGCCCAGAAGAATGCCGCCGAGCGAAATCGCGCAGGGCAATTCGCGACGCCGCCCGCCCTGGCAGTAGAGATCGCTACCTATGTTCGGGAGTTGTGGAAGGAGCGAACCGAGCGCGTCCGTTTCCTGGACCCCGCGCTCGGCACCGGTTCGTTTTATTCGGCGCTTCGCCAGGCATTCCCCGCGGACAGGATCGGGAGCGCCGGCGGCGTAGAACTCGATTGCCGCTTCGCGGAGACAGCGCAAACCTTGTGGGGCAAGCAGGGCCTGGATGTCGTTCAGGCCGACTTTACGACGCAGGAAGCGCCCGCGCGCAAACAGAATTACAATCTCATCCTGACCAATCCGCCTTACGTGCGCCATCATCACATTGGCCGCGAGGAAAAGCTCCGGCTTCAGCGGATCGTGGCTCGCAAACTAGGAATCAAGCTCAGCGGCCTGGCGGGCCTCTACTGTTACTTTTTGTTGCTGGCTGACGCCTGGTTGGCGGACGGCGGCCTGGGCGTCTGGCTCATCCCGTCCGAATTTATGGATGTCAATTACGGCCAGGCGGTCAAGCGCTACCTCGCCGAGCACGTGAAGCTGCTGCACATTCATCGCTTCTGCCCGGCCGACGTGCAGTTTTCGGATGCGCTGGTCTCGTCCGCCGTGGTCGTCTTCGAGAAGTCGCTGCCGCCGCCCCGGCACACGGTGCGCTTCACGCACGGCGGCACGCTTTTAGGCCCGCAAGCCGAGCAAGCCATTCCACTCGCCACGCTGCGCCGGACCCGCAAATGGACCAACTATCCCGAGGCCAGCCCGGCCGTCCACGCGTCCAACGGCGACACGCTCACCCTGGCCGACCTGTTCACCATCAAGCGCGGCCTGGCCACCGGCGCCAACGACTTCTTCATCCGCCCGCGCGAAGAAGTGGCGTCCTGGCGCATCCCCGCCGATTTCGTCAAGCCGATCCTGCCCAGCCCGCGGCACTTGCCCCTCGAAATCATCGAAGCCGATCCCGACGGCTTTCCCAGGCTGCCGAAGGTCCTTTGCCTGATCGACTGCGACCGTCCGGAGCACGAGCTGCGCAAGCGTTATCCCCTCTTCTGGAACTACCTGCAAACCGGCAAGGAGCACGGCATCCACGAAGGCTACCTGGCCAGCCGCCGCCTCCCCTGGTACGCCCAGGAGAAACGCGTTCCCTCCCCGTTCCTGTGCACCTACATGGGCCGGACCAGCAACGGCCGCAAGCCGTTTCGCTTCCTGTGGAATCAATCCGCGGCATTGGCCTCGAACCTGTACTTGCTTCTTTTTCCGAAAGGACCTCTGCAAGCGGCGCTGCGCGCCGACCCGCAGCTTTTCTCTGCGGTGTTTCAAGCCTTGGGGAAAATCGACACGGATGCGTTTATTCGCGAAGGCCGGGTGTACGGCGGCGGGCTGTATAAAATGGAGCCGAAGGAATTGGGACGCCTGGCTGCTGAGCCGGTCGTGGAGGCGATGGGAGGATGGAAGCTGGCGAGGCAGGGAATGCTTTTCGCGGATAGATGAGTGGAGGGCATGGATCAAGCCGAGCCTTTACTATCGAAAGAAGCCCGTTCGCCGTTACTAACGCTCGTTCCGGACCACGCAAACAAGACCAAGAAGTCAACCGCAGCGGTCGATCTTCTTCTATTGGAGACTCGACGAATGATCACGCCGCCAAAGGGATTCATGCTTTCCCAGGAAACGGATGCAGAAGAGATCGAAGTCATGCGTATGTTTGGAAAGTATTTGGTTGGACTGTGCTTCCTCGCACGGCGCCGCGATATCGATGGGGATCCGCAGAAGCAGGTCCAAGTTTGCTTTCGATCCGGCTTTGTCATGGAATGTGATGGCAAGTGGTACTGGATCACGGCAGGACACGTTCTTGAAGCGATTGCCAGGGCGCAAGAGGACGGCAACATGCTCCTCGAGAACTTCCGTCTTCTGGATCACTACGGACCTGGGGACATTGACAAGCATTGCCTTCCTTTCAATTTTGAGCGGGCTTGGAAACACTTCGAGCACGATGATGTCCTCGGCGTCGAATTACGGGGCTGTCGGATTGGGACAGCTCGAACAACTCGCGATGGCGAAGAACAATGTCCGGGCAGTCCCAATGGCGTTGTACCGACAGATGAAGGGAAAGACTTTCAACGACTTCGCCATGTATGGGCTACCGCAAGATTCCGTTCATATCGCTGTTAAACCGAATGCACAAGGATTCACGGTGACAGGGAAATCGAATCCATGCATGATCCACGTGGAAAGGTTCGATGGTGACCGGAGTCAGTTGCCACGCGCGCAATTCCAGCGGTTCGTAGGCAAGCTCAGTAGCAACTGGCCCCACGGAGGGATTGAAGGGATGAGCGGCGGGCCGGTCTTCGGAATCAATGCAGACACGGGGGAGTATGGCGTGGTAGCTGTTCAGAGCGGGTGGTTGGCGCAGCAAAGGATTACCTTCGCCTGCCCGGTTACTGTATTTTCTCCCCGCTTGATGGCGGCGCTCAGAGCACGCGGGAAGTGATCTAAGAGCAGCAGACTGGACGCGCGATGATCCGCGGCTCGGTTATTTTTTGGCAATAGTGAGAAAACTCTGAATTCGTGGCGTCAATCCTTATCGCCTCTGACCTGCGAGACGATTTCGTCGAGACTGAGCTGCCAGAGCAGCTCGGCCAGGCAGGTCACACGTCAGAGGTAATACATCCGCTCGAAAGAATAATACCCACGGTCCGAATACTGTGTATGGGCAACGGTGGCGCGGACCTGGGCATCCTCGTACATTCGACGCCGACCTCGACGGGTCAGGACCGTCTATACAGAGTTGCTAAGCAAGTGAGAGAGATTAGCGATTCATTTTCCTTCCGAAACGCCGTCAAAGCGAAGTCTTTACCGCTGCTTGTGATGGGCAACGACTTGGCCAAGCGTGGAGCGGAGTTCGCCATGCTGAATGGGCTAGGCTGGGTCTCTATTTACGATTTTGAAACCCCATCCCAACCGTTGCCAATTATGGTCCGGGACCTTATCTTCCGTTGGCGTACCGACCTCTTGCATGAACTTGAATGCGTTGGATACGCGGTCACGATTGGGAAAATAGAACGATTGGCTGTGCACCCGGCATTTGTCAAGCATGAAGTGGAGGGTGAAATCCTTGCCCGGCACTCCAGTCTCGGGCGCCTAAGTGAGTCGGGTTATCTAGTCGTGTCGAGCGATGTACTGCGAGCGGCCGGTTCATACAGACAGCTGGCCTACCTTATCGAGAACTTCCGCGATATTGCGAAGGCTAACAGAACGAAGCCAGAAGAAGTCTTTCAGTCCTTTTTTGCGACTCATCCTGATTTTCTCTTTCAAGAGCAATTTACCAAAGTCTGGCCCAAACCTCGATTCTTGTTACCAGAAGACCCTTCCCGATGGCTGGAACCAGATTTCGTCGTTCAGCCAGCCGTAACTCCGCAGCTTGGTTCAAAGTGGAGACTGCTGGACATCAAGCTCCCAGACGTACCACTTATCAAGAAAAGGAAGTTCCATCCGACCTTTTCGCAGAAACTATTTTCTGCCCTGCAACAGCTCGCAGACTACCGCAAATACTTTGGGCGTGACGATGCTAAGTCTCACATTTTGGACAAGCTGGGTTTTCAGCCGATAAATCCTCGACTGGCTGTATTGATTGGGCGCGGGCCAACGGACGACGTTGCGCGAGTGCTGGACGGCGTATGTGATACTACCAACATCCTGAATGTAGACATTATTACTTACGATGAAGTGCTCAATTCTCGATCCTTGCGGATTGCCCACGAGTTGGAGTGGGTCAAGCGATTCATATAGTTTGAACAGACTGTTGCAAACTGGCTACGCCGAGGGCTGGCGGCTGACGATTGCAGGGGGACAGGCGATGCTGGACGCGGACAACTTGGCGAAGAATCCCGACGAGCACGAACTGCAGCAGCAAGCTCTTGCCCTCGTGAACTATCTAAGTAGGCACCTCGTTTGTCTCGGCATCAACTACATCGCGCTCGACGGCGATGGTGCTGACTCATCGAGTTTACGCAGATAATGTCGAATTGCGGCAACCGCTACGTCTGCCGAAGTCGCAATCACGTGCGTGGGCTTCCGCTCGCTCGTTGCGCTGAGAACCTGCTCCGACTGAATGCCGATCAGCGAATATTCCGGAATGCGTGCGCCCGCGGAGTAGCCAAACACGGGGCCACCGCTCATTCCGCTGTAATCCTTAACCCCGTTGACAAGCGCAAACAGCAATGTCTCAGGATCATGTCCTTCACCCTCCAGCTCGATCCTTGAAACGGCCAGCGACAAAGCGCCCGGTCTGCTGATCTTCCACTCAACAATTTCGTCGCCCTGCCGTTGGGTTGCAATCGTTTCCTGAACTATCTTGCAGTATACACTCGCAAGCCCGACCAAAAAGAATCTGTCTACTTCGGCCTCGGGCGCTTGTAACGCCTCTTCTTTTATCGGCTGTCCGCCATATTTAATGATCTCCTCAATGACCCCAGGGCTCAGGAGCAGAAAGCCGATGTCGATCTCCTTGTTGTATATCAACTCGTTCTCGTCCAACTTCAGCTCAATCACGCGCCAGAAGGCCAACTCGTGCGTAACGATAGCACACAGGCCGTTCAGCCTACCCTCCACGTGCCACCTTTCAACGTCCTTCAGAAAATGCCCAGCCGTTAAAAGAACCCCATACCCCTCGATCTCAACGACGATGCCCGAAGCCATTGGAAAATGCGTGTGCGCATTCGGCTTTTCGAGAAATGCCACGAGCCCAAAAACACGCTTTCGCAGGTATTGCGTGAACTTATCCTTGCGTTCCTGATCTGTTAAGCCATCCGACATCGCAATAGCCCTCGCCGGTCAATTGCTGCTACGAATAACCCCATGATACGTTTCCTTCTGCCGCCCTTTCAAGCCGCCTTGCATCCGCTCAAGGAAAGTGAAGCAGCAGCCTAGACCCACCAGCTGCCAGGGGCCGCTTTCCGCAAGCAGAAGCCTTCGGCAGTTCACTGTGCGTGTGCAGGCGACCAGCCACTTCGGACGTTTCTATCGGGACGCAATCAAGCCTCCTGATCGGGTCTCTTTTTACTGCGGGACTAGGGAATGATCTAATTGGGAATCCAGCTTCTTGAGGGAATGCAAAAGTGAAGTGCCTAAATATTTCTTGAGTTCGCGAGCGAAATCGGCAAGGCGCTCGCCGCTAACTAAATGTCTGCCGAGCTCCACCAGGCTACCGCACCCGCATTCCTTAATGACATGGACGAGTATGGGATCATTCCGGATGTCTGAACAAACAAATGTGGACAGCTCGTCCAAAAAAGTGTGCTCGATATCGGGCCTGGTCAAGCGCAGCTTTTGCCGCAGCATTTCGGCTTCTGGCGTTCCATGCATCGTGAGAAATAGGAATGTAGTGATGACTACTTTGTCAGAGAGGAGCTGAGCAACGAAATAGCCAAGGCGGTAACCAAAGAACTGATACTCAATCAGCATGCCATTCGGGTTATTGCGTACATAATGTGGTTCGGCAAGAGACCTTGCCATAAAAAAACGAACGTGGAACTGCCAAAGTTCTCGCGCCATGCCTTCCTGAAGCGGAATCGAGACTCGTTCGTGCACTCGATCAATTGCATGCTTCTGAATATAGACGGGAAAGTCCTGGACGCAATCTTTTTTACCGACGGCAGTGGCTGGCCACGTCAGCCACTGGATGCCGCGTCCATTCATCTCGCCGCAACGGAATGCTACTCTGGGTCCGTGATTCCGGGTGATGACTTCAATCCGTTGGGGCGAAGCCATTCCTATTTCAATCTGTAGGCATCTCCTGCCATCCAGTAAGCTCCTGATGGTCGGCACGGCCCAAAATATTCGGTCGATGAAATTGGAGTGCTTCATGAGAACATGATCGATCCGCCAGCACATGGAATCCAAAATCTGGGAATTGAATTCGTTGATTTGGCTAGAAACTCTTATCACTCGGGCTCGAAGTGCCTGTGCTCGCTTCGGTGAAGAATTGGTTACGCGGAGCATTGCCCTTAGGAGCGTGCTAAAATCAAGGCATTGCATGACCGTCACATGCACTGGCATTTCATCGTAAAGCACAGTCGTCACTATGTTCTGCATTTCCTCTTTAAGCTGATCGACTCCATTATACTTCTGTGCTGAGGGCTCAATGATCACTATCGGATCCGGGTTTCGCTGCCGCCAAAGAAGCCCGTCTGCTGCTTGGGAAAGCAGGCGCACACCGTCTTCCAAGCCATGAAAAGTGAGAAGCGCTTCAAACGGCCTCCATTTTCGAGCCTCCAATTCAGCGAGCCGCTCCCGTTTTTCCTTTCTTTGCCCTTTCCGGCTCTGTCGTCGCTTCGACATCGACGCCCCCAGCGTTAAAGAATGAAGAATGGAGTCGAACCAAAGCTAGGCCGCTTCATTGCACGTTTTTTGACCTTTTGCCTGCGAGGCGCGGCGCATACGGCCGCACCCAGCGGCAACCCCCAACGGGTAAGGGCCGCTTACTCTTCAGCTAAGTACAGGTAAGCTGGAGGAGAGGTACCCAGACCCCTTCCACCCGCTCTGACGGTTCCTATGGCAATTGCAGGACATACTGCAGCGAGGAGCCGGTCACAACGTACTGCAAGCACTAATCGCCGGGCCGCGACTGCCGCGGACCGCTCCCACGATCGAAGTACTCTGTTACGGCCGTGTTATGCACGTCTAGGCCCTCTGGCAAATAAGCGAACAGCAGCCAGGCAAACGGATTTAGCGCCTCCTTGGCTTGAGGGACAACATCCGGGGCATGCTCGTGCTCCTTCAGAATCGCCTCAATCGAATCTCGTGACCCGAGCTCGCTCATCGGCCCAAGATCGCATGAGAGCCAGGCGGTGAACCATTCGGTCAATGACAGCCAGGTGGCCGTGTCGAAAGTCCTTGTCGCTTGACTGCCCTCAAACTGTTCCAGCAACGGAGCAGCAGAAGAAATCCTGACCCCACTCCTATCTTCATCAACGTAGCAGACAAAGCTTCGCTCCTTGGCGTGGGGATGCCGGTGCGAATCTTGAAGTTGTTTGGCCTCCACCTGAACCCGGAAGTTAGTGCCTCTCTTGAACTGGAAGAGGGCGGTCTTCAGATAGTCGTTCCCCTCAACGAAAACAGTAACGCCCAAGTCCGAACCGAACAGATCCGTCTTGCCAGGACCCATACGATGGAGTGACGCTAAGCGGGCCTTGACCACGACCCGCGAACCGAGGCCAACATCACAGCCTCGTTGCACGTGGGACAACTTCTCCGTAAGGCGATTCATCAAGGCAACTTCATCCTTTGGTATGCCTTGCAGCCAGCCGCAGATGGCCGCTCTAACGCGGTCGAGCGTGATCGAAAGGAGCTTGTCTATATCAATGTTTGCTGGCAATGCCACAGGCGACTCCCGGCAGGGTTTGCAGGCCTCCCGCCTGCCCCGTTGAGAGGCCGTCCTGGCACCGGTTACCGTTGAAGATAACGCCGGATTCTTGATCTGCAAAGGAAATCTGCCAGAAATAAGGGGAACGCAAAGGAACGGTCTACCCAAGCTACCGGTTCGAAATGCCTTCTGGAAAAAACTGCATCCGGAACGCAAACGATTTCCTTCGAGGTTTATTGGAGGTAGAAAAAAGGGTCGGGAGTCTTTAAGGATAGCCAATGGTGGAAAAGACTCCCGACAGCTTGCGTCGAAGGAGTGCGACTCCCGGGCCAAGATGCCCAACATGACCACGAAGATGGCCACCCCAAACCGTCAGAATCTTCAGGAATTCGCCCTAGGCGGGCAAGACGGCCAGCAGCCCCTCTCTCCCCCTGTGTCCGCCGCCGAACCGCCAATGCGACATGCGACTGGCGGGCGGACAGACGTGGCCGAACGCGGACATTCTGCAGGGCCAACCTTGGCCTTCGACCGACACTTTCTCAGGACGGCCGTTTCAGGCGAAAAGGCGTAGGGACAGTCCGGGGATAGTGTGTGGGCTTTGCAACGCAATTGGCTAAAACCGGGGTAATTGCGTTGCGCATCAGCCAAATGCGTTGCGCATGTCACTTGTCGTCGGATTGGCCCAGTCTATCTTTCATAGTCTTCATCATCTCTTGAAGCGACTTGTCCATTTGCTCTAAGGCTTCCGAATCCCGTTTGCTGATCTCGTTGCTCTCTTCCAACATACGGAGCGTCTCACGCTTCACAAGCAGGTCGGTTGTCCGATTGATGGCGAACGTGAACGGAACGAGGACGGCTGCCATCATGATAAGCGAGGCCAGGGCAATGGCCTTCCAGCGTCGGTTTGCCTTCCGTAGGCGTTGATTCTCGCTGACCAAGGCTTCGCTGTCGTGGGTCATGTCACCAGCCCTCTACTGAGCAATCATTGGCAGGATAGCCGGTTTCTCGTCCGCTGACAATTGCTCATCCTTCCAGAAAACCGGGGTGATGCCAAGCGTCTCCTGCTCCTGAATCAAAAGCGGAAAAAGGAGCGGAAAAAGGAGTCGGGAGTCGGGAGTCTTTTCCGACCTATGAGATCGGAAAGACTCCTTTTCCGCTCCGGACGCGCCGCATGATTCGGCGTTTGATGCGCTCGGTTAGCGGGACACTGCTCGGACTGAAGCCCTTAAAAGCGACTCCTTGCCCTGTCTCAAACCAGACATCGATACGGTTGCCGTCTTCATCCTCCCAGCGATAGCGAAGTTTGGTCACTAGATTGCCAAGAAATGTTCCAGACCCACCAAGCAGGCTGTTCACTTGCTCGTGGCTCCAGCCTTGCTCAATCCTGTCGCAATTCGCTTGGGTGATTCGAGGGTTCTCTACGGGCATAAGCAGATAGCCAGCGCAGACCGCGACCAGCGTGAACCCCGCCCCGGCCCAGAACCACCAGCGTTTCAGCAGCCAGCGCATGCCCGATTCTGCCTCCTCCGCATCTTGTTCAGTCCATCACGTCGTCAAGTGGGCTGTGGACCGGCTTGAGGATGCCAAGCTTTTCTGCGCCCTTTTTGGCGTGCCATTGCAGTGTTTCCCAGGTGGTTGCGAGATGCAATTCCTTGTCGTCCACGATGGCGTCAACAAAGTCTACACGGACCCAGTTTGGCCCACTGTCCCAGCGATGACTGCTAATCCGCGTTCCACCACCCACGAATGTCCACAGGCCGTCATCTTTCCAAAGAATTGCTTCCACGTCTTCAATGCTCATCCGGTCCTGAATCCGGTCAAAGTTCGCCTGCGTAATCCGGCCCCGGCCGGAGCAGATTAACGCCACGCTTCCGGCAAAGCCCAGGACCAGGACCAGACCGAGCCAGACATACCAGCGCTTGAGCAAACGGGGCATATTGAACACTCACAGCCAGAGCACCCGGATACGACGCTCGATTCGGCGTTTCATGCGCTCATAGATCGAGAGGCGGCCAGCTACGAAATGCTTCGTTTGCACACCTTGGTCAGAAAACGTTACTTCAATCATATTGGCGTCATCGTCGAACCACGCGAACCACCTCCAGGGCACGTCAAAGCTTCCCACGCCGTCTATACCCCCAACAACATTTTCGCCCAATAGGCTTGCCACTTCTTCCATAGTCGAGCCGAGCTGAATCTTGTTGCAATTCGCTTTGGTAATTCGCGCGCTCTCCACGGGAATGAGCAGATAGCCCGCGCATACCGCGATGAGCATGAACCCGGTCCCGGCCCAGAACCACCAGCGTTTCAGCAACCAGCACATGCCGCTCAGTCTCACTTGACGCCAATCTTCTTCGCGCCCTTCTTGACGGCCCGAAAAGGAGACATCGCACATAATGACCTGGCTCACGTGCCGCGGCGGCCGGTGCGACGTGAATCAGTGCGATGTCATTGCCTGCCTTTGATTTAGTCTTTCTTCGAAATCTCGACAACCATACTCCTGACGTTGTCTCGGGAACCGCCATCGAGAGCTGTCTCACAGAGCGTCTGCACACTGCTGCGCCTCGACATACTCCCCCGCGACTTGCAGAATCCGTTCGTCAGAAAGCACGTTATGAACGCCCTTGGTGCACAGCACTAACATCCCGTTGAAAAAGGTGTGTCTGGAACCTTGCAGCCGGATCGGAGAGGATTTCGTGGCAATGCCAGGGGTAGTCCTTGATGCCGATGCAATGCTCCTGCGAGAAGAACAACCGGCCGGACCGCTTGCTTGCGGGCAGAGCGCAGCGGGCATACAATCCTCGTCATGATCCGCTTTCCTTGCAACAAATGCGACCACGACCTTCACGCCCCCGACGGCTCGGCGGGCAAGAGGGTGCGCTGCCCGGAGTGCCAAGCGGTGGTTCGCGTGCCGGAGGCCGGGAGCGCTGACAATGAACCTGGGGGACCTGTCCGGGAGCAGGCGGAGCGCGGCCGCACGGGACGAAGTTCGCCCTCCGGGTCCTCGACGGGGGCAAGTGCGCTTTGTACGTCTGGGACATGAAAACGGGCCAGCCGACCTTCGGAAAAAAACTGATCTACACCCGCTACATCGATCACGCGTACGCGGATAAAGTCATGTACTGGGCGACGCCGCGTATGCTGGTGATCGACGGCGCGGCGGTCGATGCGGTCGCCGGCTACGAGCACGGCGCCTACGAGCTGCCGGTCAGCACTTGCCTGGCGCGCGCGCCCGTCGACGGCCGGACCTGGGGCATCCCGTTCTACGCCCATGCTGGTCCGAATACCCAGGACCCGATCGAGGCACTGCTGTCGGCATTCGACCAGGCCAAGGAGAAGGAGGTGGTAAAAGCCAACCGCACGCTCCTGGCGGCGTGCTCCTCGCTACCCCCATGCCGGCCACGCTCCTCGATAATCCTCCCCTTGGCCTGATCAGCACCTACGTCAGACACGCATTCTTGCCCGACGGTTTACCGCCCAAGATTACCAGGAGTTAGGTTGTGCATGCCCGTTATTCTATTGCGGGCGACCGCCGTTCGGCACAAGATTGGTGCCGTGAGGCATACACCCAGCGCGGCCAGCAGTTCTATACGGAAAGTTACGATGTCGTTACCCGCCATCCGCGGCTTTGAGTTATGCTGGTGGGGAGCACCTAACGACGGCGGAACCCGGGAATCGTCTAATGTCTTCGTTGCGCAATGTATTGCTGCTGTCACTGATATTTGCCGTTAAGCCGACCTGGGGCGACTCGCCGGCGCCAATGGCCCCCGATCCCCAAGCCGCGAAACACGCAGGCAGTGATCATTTTGGCGATGCCCTGCCGGAGGGAGCGCTCTTCCGTACGGGCACTGTGCGCGCCCGACATGATATCCGCGGCGGTCTTGTGTTCTCACATGACGGCCAACTGCTCGCGGCAGCCAGCAATGACGGCGGCATCCGGTTGTGGAGAGCGGCCACGGGAGAACTATTCAGCGCGTTTTCGAACCGTGGGCCTGGAGTTCGGTCCCTCGTCTTTTCGTCTGACAGCAAGACTCTGGTTTGCGGCAACGAGGATCGAACGATTAGCCTATGGGACGTGGCTTCCGGCCAAGAGCGGCGTCGCCCGACCGGCCATAAAAGCGGCGTGTTCTCCGTGGCGCTCAGCCCTGACGGCTGCTGGCTCGTTTCCTGTGACGTGTACGACATACGTTTCTGGGACATGGCCTCCGGCACGCAAACGCGCTCCATTCGCATGAGCACATCCCAGCCCCCAATAATCAACTCGTTCGACCTTTCCCCGGACGGCAAAACCCTGGCTGTGTGCTTTCACGAGCGTCCGATTGGCTTGTGGGATGTGGCCACCTTGAAGGAGTTGCCTCAATTCCAGGGAAGCGATACCGTCGGTGCGAGCCCTTTCTTCCTGCCGGGCGGCCAACGTCTGCTGACTCTTGGCATGAAGGACATCACTCTCTGGGAGGTGGCCACCGGCAAGGAGATTCTCAGGTTCAAGGGAGTCAGGGGATACCTGGGAAAAGGCGCCCTGTCCTGGGAAATGATGGGCGCGTTCGCCGTTTCTTCGGACGGCAGGACCCTGGCGACCGGAAACGGCCATTTCTGTTCCAATTATGCCCCGATCCACCTTTGGGACCTTGCCTCCGGGAAGGAAGTGCGCCGGCTCAAAGGCCACCTGGATGCTGTCTCCTCGCTCGCATTTGCGCCCGACTGCAAAATCCTGGTTTCGCTCGGCGTCGACAACACCGTGCGCCGCTGGGATCTTCACACAGGCTGGGAGTTGGACCAGCCCGTCGGCCACCAGAGTGCAGTGACTGCCGCGGCCTTCTCGCCCGACGGGAAATTCCTGGCCTCCGGTAGCGCGGACCGGACTGTCCGTGTGTGGGATCAGCTTACGGGCCAGGAGATCCGCCGCTTCGAGGCGGAACACGAGATCGTGCGCGGGCTCGCTTTTTCGACGGCAGGAGACATGTTAATAGCCTGGAACGAAGTCTTGCCTGCGGGAGAGAGGGCAGGCGAGTTCGTGACCAGGGAGCAGGCTCTCACACGGATCCACCTATGGGAGATGGGCACGGGGCGCGAGCGACGTCATTTTGACTTCCGTGGAGATTTCATCCGCTGCGGAAGTTTCTCAGCAAACAGTGAGACCTTGGCTCTGGGCGGGGAAATCGTGCGGATTGTGAACCTGGCTACCGGCGAGCGCACCAGCCCTTTTGGCGAAATGGCAAGCCTCGGTCCCAACCCGGCCGATATCAGCGCGCTGGCCTTCTCTCCGGATGGCCGCCTCCTGGCCGTGGACGCGGCCCACTCGGCCACGCTGGATCCCATGCGGCTCAGCCTCCTAGATGTCGCCACGCGCAAGAAGACATGGGAACGGCGGGAGAACGCTCGCTGGCTCGAGGAGGTGGCGTGTTCTCCAGATGGGGGGCTTGTGGCGACAGGCGGCAGCCAGGTTCACCTTTGGAACGCTCGATCCGGGGAGAGAATCGGCGCGCTGGAAGGTGGCACGGGCCTCGTTGTGTTTTCGCATGATGGAAAAGCCCTGGCGACTTGCTCCGGGGGGAACTCTGTGGTGCTTTGGGAAGTCGGCACGCGGAAGCAGCGGCGGCGTTTTCTCGGGCTGGGAGGGAGCAGAACCAGCTTAGTACGGCCAGTCTTCCAGTATCCGGTGTCCTGCATGGCCTTTTCGCCCGACGACCGACTTTTCGCCACGGGTGGCGGAGACACCATGGTCACGGTCTGGGACGTGACGGGCCGCATGCTGCCGGGCTTCGCCGACAGCAAGAAATTGGCAGATCTCTGGGCCGAGCTCGCCGATGAGGACGCGCTTAAAGCATTCAACGCCATCTGGAAACTCGTTTCGACGCCAGGGCCGACGCTCGAGTTCCTGAAGCGGCGCTTGCCGACCGTTGCCAGGGCTGATGCCGAACGGGTCACTCGGCTCATTGCCGACCTGGACAACAATAAGTTCTCTGTGCGCGAGAAGGCAGTGGCCGAACTTACAACACTAGGCACGGTAGCCGCAGCCGGGCTGCACAGTTGTCTTCGGCGTAGCCCTTCCCCGGAGTTTCGCCGGCGCGCAGAGAACATCTTGTCGAAAATCGGCGAAGTGCCGCTCACGATGACGGGGCGGGAAAGGATCCGAGCAATGCGCTTGGTGGAAACCCTCGAACAGATCGGTACGTCGGAGGCGGAGGGCGCCTTGCGCAGTTTGGCTGATTGGGGCCCGGACGAATGGTTTCGGAGCGAGGCCAGCGGATCTGTGGAGCGACTCTCCAAACGGCTGCGCCACTAACCAGGAGTTCTCAGCCAAGACCGCTGGGGCTTGATCTTGTCACTCATTGCCCTCGTTCCTGGCCAGTCCAAGCATTCGTCGCTGAAGACACGCGACCAGGGGGTGCTGGCCCCCCCTTGGCAGTCAACTTCGCCGGATGTCCTGATTGGAAGCTCGCGGATGTGGCTAAGCACGCCCTCAATGTCGGCGGTGGCTGACGGCCGCTCCATGCCTTGCCATTTATCCTGTGCTGAGCGGCCAGGAAATGGGCTAGCTTTCGAGTTTCGTGACGCCCAATTGGATTAACGCGCCCGCACGATTGGTTCGTGGCCCCGTCCAATTTCCTACCTGTCCGCCGCCGCCGTTCACGCCGGAGGCGAGTCCGCGCGTCAGCACATGCCAGCAAAAGTAACAGTGATTCGACGTCATGCCGGGGAGCGCATCCGGATCGCGCGCCAGAATCTCGTCGCGGATCGCTGTCAGTCCGTCGCGAAACACCTTGCCGACGTAAGGATGCCGGCGTGCCTGGCGCACAATTTGCGCGACCCTATCCGTATGAATGTTGCCGATGGTGAGTTGATCGAGGTCGGAGGCGAAGCCGCAGCAGGGCTTCACCTCGCCCCGGGGATTCACGATCAGCGCCTGGCCGGGACCTTCGCAGTAGTCTTCCTCGAACCAGAGGTCGTCCCAGGCGCCGGCCAGCTTCTCGGCGCGTTCCACGGGGGCCAGATGATTCCAGTTGAGCAGCATGGTCAGGTCCGGCGTCACAAGCAAAAAGCGGCCGAGCATTTCCGACCATTCCACGACGCCGTCCAGCGCCTGTGCCAGAGAGCGGACCGGTTCCAGGCCGAGATCGGGCCGGCGGCTGGCGTAGGAGAGGGACAGGATGTCGTCACGGCGAAAGACGCGCCGGGCGGCGCGGCAGAAGTCGGCGAGGGCTTCCGTGCGGATGCCGTGAAACTTATCCACGCTGAGACCCAGCTTGCCCGTGAAGCCGGACCGCTTCAGCCCCTTGAGAACCTCATGCAGATGGGTGGCGTCCTCGAACCACACGCCATTCGTCACAATTTTGTCGAACCGGAAGCCCAGCTGGGCGGCGCGGCGGCATAGCGTGTGCACAAACTCGGGGTAAAGAAAAGGCTCACCGCCCGTGAAGCCCAGGATGCGTATCCCATAGGCATGCGCATCCTCGAGAAAGCGCAGGGCAACCTTGATGTCGAGCCGCTCCGGCCATTCGATGGGCACGCAGCAGTGGGGGCAGGTGAGGTTGCACTGGTAAGTTCCCGCGAAGGAGAGATAGTTCGGGCGAAAGGTCCGCGTCCGTCGTTTCACCGGACGGCCGGGACCGCGAGCGGAGCAAGAAGGTCTCGGCGAATCGCCGGCCATGCGGAAGACTCCAGAAATGCGGGCCTAACCGATAGTATAGAGAAGGAGTTAGTTTACCAGCTAAAACGGCGAGTAGCTCCCGGCTTTGCCGAGCCGGACCGGGCCTCCACTCGGCAAACGTGGCCTACCCGAAGGCAGCAACATCTGAAGGAGTTATGCCGAACCTGTTCATTCGTCATCCTTCCAGGGAGGCTGCGCCCCGCAAAGGCCGTTTTGGTCTCATCTTCGGCACGAACGGACTCCGCTTCGCAAAGCCCGTCTGCTTCGTCTTGATGAGGATTCTCCTTGTAACCCGGCAGGGTCTTATGCGAGAATTCGGAACGACTGCTACTATTTCTCGGGCACGATTTTTTCCATTCACGGTAGGGCTGTCATGAGCATGAAGTGCCGCGCCGCCGTCGTAGGTCTCAATGTCCTGGCGTTATACGCGTTTCTCGCCTGGCTGCAGCCGGGTGGCGCGAAGGCCCAGGTCAAGGAGGCGGTGCAGGCGGTTGCGCCCGCGCCTCCGGGAGCTGGGCCTGCCGCGCCGGGCGGCGACGGCGAGTTCACCGACGCCATCACGCTGCCCAAGGACCGCGAAGTCAAACAGCGGCTCGAAGCTGCCCGCGACTATATCGCCAAGGAGCAATGGGTCGAGGCGTGCCGGTTCCTCCAGCGCGTGCTCGACCGCAAGGAAGATGTGTTCGTCCAGGTCCAGCGCAAGGGCGCGGACAAACAGGACAAAGTCCGCTGGGTGAGCGCCAAGGCGGAGTCGAACCGGCTGATCGGCGACATGAAGCCCAAGGGGCTTGAAACTTATGAGCTGGAATACGGCGGCCTCGCCAAGGGCCAGCTCGCGGATGCCAGAAAAACCGGCGATCCGCAACTGCTGGCGGAAATCGCCCAGCGTTACTTCCACACCCAGGCCGGTGGCGAGGCCACCGATCTGCTTGCCACGTACAAGCTGGACCGCGGCGAAGCGCTGGAAGCGGCTCAGCATTACGAGCGCCTGCTGCAGCGGCATGGCGCCGATCAACTGGGTCCCTTGACACTGGCCAAGGCCGCGCTCGCCTTCCGGCTGGCAGGCGCCAACATCAACCAGAGCCGTTTTCAGCAGGTCTGGAAGCAGCTCTCCGACAAAATTAGCAGCGACGGCCTGCAAATCGGCGACGACAATGTCTCCCTTGCTCAGTTGCAAAAAGACCTGGAGCAGGCGCGACCGGCGGAGACATTCGGCGCTTCGGACTGGGCCATGTTTCGCGGTAACATCAGCCGCTCGGGAATAGGCCGAGGCAGCGCGCCTTATCTTGACAGCAAGTGGCATCGGTCGACACTCGAAATAGATATTGCTCCCGATGAGCCCGCCAAGCTAAGTCCCGCTACCAAGAGCGTGATCGAGCAGACGCTAAGCCAGCAAGCGCGGCGGCCGGAACCGCTGCTGCCCGGTTTTCTTCCCATTGCCACGGGCGGCAAGCTGCTTTATCGCAGCTACCGCGCCATCCATGCCCTCAACATGCAGACGGGCAGGCTGGAATGGGAATCGGATGCCGTGGCCAGTCTCGATTTCCTGATCAAGGACCCGAACAAGAAGACGGACTGGACCGGCTGGCTTCAGGCTTACCAGCAGGGCTCGTTGCAGAATATCATTTTCGAGAACACGACCATCGGCACGCTGAGCACGGATAACGCGCGCGTCTATGCCGTCGATGATCTGGGCTTGCCGCCGCATCCCAATGCCGTGGCCGGGGCACAGTTCGGCTGGCCGGGGGCAGCGGGCATGCAAGTGTCGGCCGGCATGAGCGACCTGGTGAATCGCAACCGGCTGGTGGCGCTGAACCTGGAGACCGGCAAGATCGATTGGGAACGCGGCGATCCGCAACACGACAACAGCGACATCGCCGGCAGCTATTTCCTGGGACCGCCGCTGCCCCTCGCCGGCAAGCTCTATGTCTTGACGGAAAAGAATGCCGAGCTGCGCCTGGTGTGCCTGGAGCCCAGCGAAGGCAAGCCGGTCTGGACGCAAACGCTTGCCACGGTCAAGGACAAGCTGCTCAACGACGTCATGCGCCGCGTCCATGCGGTCAACCTGGCTTATGCGGAGGGCATCCTGGTTTGCCCCACCAACGCCGGGGCCGTGCTGGGGATCGATCTGCTGTCGCGCAGCCTGAGCTGGGCCTTTCCCTACCGTGAAAAGTCCAAGGACGCCGGGGAGCAGCCGCAAGGCTTCGCCCGCCGCGGCCGGGTCATGATGTGGCCAGGCCAGGACCCGAATGCCAGTTTGGCCAAGCTAAATGGCGACTGGAAGTACTCCTCGCCCGTCGTCCAGGACGGCAAGGTCGTCTTCACCGCCCCGGACGGGAACGCCGTGCATTGCTTGAATGTCCGCGACGGCGACCCGATCTGGCAGGCGGAACGGCGCGACGACCTGTACCTGGCCGGCGTCTTCAACGGCAAGGTGGTCCTGGTCGGCAAGAATAGCTGCCGGGCGCTGAGCCTGGCCGACGGCAAGAAGCAAGTCTGGCAGACCGACACCGGCGTGCCGTCCGGCATGGGCGTCGCCAGCGGTTCCAGTTACTATCTGCCGCTTCGCAAGGGAGAGATTTGCAAGATCGACCTGGAACGCGGCACGCTGACGCGCAGCCCGGTTCCCAAGAACGACCGGGGTGAGGCAGAAGCGCCCGGCAATCTCCTGTTTTACAACGGCGATGTCGTCTCCCAGACCGAGACGGCGGTCACTTGCTATCCGCAGGTGGAATACAAGGTTGCCCAGATCAGCGGCGTTCTGAAGAAGAACCCCACTGATCCGGTCGCCCTGAGCGAGCGCGGCGAGTTACGGCTTTACCAGGGTGATCTGGCCGGCGCCGTCGCTGATCTTCACGACGCGGTGCAGCATCAGCCGCCGGCCGCCATGGTGCCGAAGATCCGCACCAAGCTTTACATTACGCTCACCGAGCTGCTCAAGAACGACTTCCCCGCCGCCAGCCAGTACCTGGCGGAGTACAAGGAACTGTGCAAGGTTCCCATTCCGGAGGGCGCCACGGCGGAGGAGCGGCAAAAGCTGGAATCCGAGCAGCGCCGCCGCCAGGCCGGCTACCTGTGCCTGTTTGCCGAGGGCCGGGAAAAGCAGGGCCGGCTGCTGGACGCCTTCCAGGCTTACCTGGAATATGGCGCGCTGGCTGAGGCCAAGGAGCTGGTTCCGGTGATCAATGAGTCGTCGGTGAGGACGCAGCCCGATCTCTGGGCTCAGGGACGCATCGCCGCCATGATGGCCAAGGCCACGCCGGAGCAGCGCAAACCGCTCGAGGAGGAAATTGCCCGGCGCTGGAAGCTGATTCAGGAAGACAAGAGCCTCGAAGCCCTGCGGCGCTTTGTGGCGGCCTTTGGCTCGCTCAGCTCGGTGGGACGCGAAGCGCGTCTGAAGCTGGCCGAGCGGCTGATCGAACAGAACGCTTATCTGGACGCCGAGCTCCAGCTCGAGCAGTTGAGTCTGCAACGCGACGAGCTGCCGGTTGCCGGCCGCGGTGTCGAAACCCTGGCGCGGATGTGGGCACGCCGGGGCTTGATGGACGATGCCTCCCATTATTATCGCATCCTCGGCCGCGATTTCGCCAAGGTCGTGATCCGCGACGGCAAGACCGGCGCGGAACTGCTCATGGAACTGGCCAGCGACAAGCGTTTCTGGCCTTACCTGGATGATATGATCCCGCCCCTGACCGGCTCCACCGTCAATGTGATGGAGATCCGCCATGGCCAGCCGCTGCTGACTTCCTTCCTACCTTTCGAAGCCAGGACGGACCTGCTTCCCTCCTTCCATCGCTTTACGCTGGCCAGCAGCCAGTCGAACATCAATCAGATGAACTCGTTCCAGCTAAAGCTGCTCGACCGCGACAGCAACGAGCCGCTCTGGACGATCGCCTCGGCGGCGACGCGCGCCCAGTACATGCCGTACGGCAACAGCAAGCGCTTTCCGTTCTATGCCAAGGGGCACCTGGTTGTGCTGTATCTCGGCCACACGGTGTTCGCCGTGGACCTCATCGAGCGCAAGAAGCTCTGGGACAGGGACCTGATCAACCCGGACCGCCTCAATTCGGAACAGCCGTGGCAAATGGCGACGCTGACGCTCGATGACGAAGGCGCCCTCCACATCACGTCGCCGACGACGGGCACCATCGAAAAAATTGGCCAGATTGGCCCGGTCACCGCTTCGTATGTATGCTTGCGCACACAAGACGGATTGACGGCGCTGGACCCGGTGCGCGGCAACGTGCTCTGGACGAAAACCGATCTGTCGGCGCACACCCAGGTCTTCGGCGACGACGACCATGTCTTTCTCGTTGAAGTGCGCGATGACCGGCGCGTCGGCACGACGCGCGCGATTCGCGGCATGGACGGCGTCGCCGTGGACGTGCCGGACTTCGCCGCGGCATTCCAGCGCAAGCTGCCCCGCGGCATGCTTGGCGGCAAGCTGCTGGTTTCCGAAAACGATCCGACCGGCAGCCTCGTCCTGCGCCTTTACGACATCGCCAGCGGCCAGGACCTGTACAGGACCATGCTCGCCCCCGACGCGATCGTCCTCAAGAGTGAAGATGCCGAACTGACCGGTGTGGTGGAAGCCAACGGCAAGGTGCGCGTGATCGACCTGGCCGCGCACAAGGAGATTTTCCACGCCGCCGTGGCCACGGAGCACCTGGAGAAGGTCACGGACGGGCTGCTCCTGCAAGATGATCGCAATTTTTACGTGATTCTCAATAAACCCAATGACGCGGCTCAGGGGGTGCTGGGGCCGTGGTCAAACCTGACCATGCTGCGCTCGGAGCGGGTCAACGGCGAGGTCTATGCTTTCAATCGCCAAACCGGCAAGGTGGAGTGGCACAACCGGGTGGAGCACCAGATGGTGCTGCTGGAACAGTTCCAGGACTTGCCCATGATGCTTTTCACCGCCAAGTATACCAAGGTCGATGGCCGCGGGCTGCAACGCCAGACCACGGCAACCCGGAGCATCGACAAGCGTACCGGCAAACTGATTTATCCGCCGCCGCAGCGGCCGGGGGACCTCAGCGACACGGAATCAGGCGCCATGCCGCCCCAGAGCCAGAGCCAGTTCCACACGCTGCGCATCGACCGGCAGAACGGCGTTGTCGATCTGGTTTCCAACAACATGCGGCTGCGCCACTACGTCGGCAATAACGGCATGACCGGCCTCAATGGCTCCACGGCGCCGGCCATCAACTGGGATGCGCAGCCCCGTCCCGTGCCGCTGCAACCGCTGCGGCCGATGCGGCCCAGACTGGGCGGCGACGGCAATTGACACCTTTGCGATCTGTTGAACACGGAAAGGTCAAGATGAAGCGGCTGAGCCTGGTTCTGTTGTACCCGCTCCTGACGCTCGGCGCCGGGCAGGGTGCTGCGGCGCGCGCGGACGAGATTCCTGCCAAGTATCGCGAGGTCATTCGCAAGGGCCTCGATTACATTGCCGGCCAGCAAGTGCGCGACGGCCACTGGGAGGGCAACGGCGGCGCATACCCGACGACCATCACGTCGCTATGCGGCATGGCCCTCCTCATGGACGGGAGCACCATGCGCGAAGGCAAGTACGCCGACAAGATCCGCAAGACCGCGGACTGGCTCATGGAGCGCAGCCAGCGCAACGGCATGCTGGGCAATCCCAACAACCCGACCGAGTCGGTGCGCTACATGTATGGCCACGGCTACGGTCTGCTCTTTCTTTCGCAGGTTTATGGCGAAGAAGAAGACAACGACCGCCGCCGCAAGCTCGAGGATATCCTGACGCGCGCCGTGGACTTTACCGGCAAGGCACAGACGCCGCGCGGCGGCTGGGGCTATGTCTCCAGCGCCGACGGCGGCGGGTTTGACGAGGGCTCGGTAACCATCACCCAGGTCCAGGCTCTGCGGGCGGCGCGCAATGCCGGCATCGCCGTTCCCAAGTCGGTCATCGACAAGGCCCACGACTATCTGAAAAAGTGCACCACGGAAAGCGGCGGCGTGATCTATAGCCTGGCCAACGGCGGCGCCTTTAACGGCGCCGAGCGACCGCCCCTGACCGCCGCGGCGATCTCGTGCATGTTCAGCGCCGGCGAGTACAACTCGCCGCTGGCGAAGAAATGGTTCAAGTATTGCCAGACGGCCATCCCTATCGACAAGTCCGGCCGGGACAGCTTCGGGCACTGGGAGTACACGCACTACTACTACGCGCAGGCGATCTACGTGCTCGGCGACGAAGGCTATGCCAAGATGTTCCCGGAATCGCGCGAGTCCGAGCGGCTGACCTGGAGCAAGTATCGCGACACCATCTTTGACTACCTGGCCGCCCGCCAGAGCAGCGACGGCAGCTGGACGCAGGGCTACATCGGCACCCTCTTCACCACCGCCTGCCATCTGACGATTCTGCAACTGGACAACGGCACGTTGCCGATCTACCAACGCTGATCGCGCGAACGGAGAATCCGGCATGCCCTCACCTTTTCCAGGCATGAACCCATACCTCGAGCACGAGGACGCCTGGCACAATTTCCATGAGCAATTTCCCGATCGGGTAGTAGAAGTCCTGGAACCTCAGGTTGGGCCGAATTATTTCCTTAAGGTTGATGAACACGTCTATATCCATGAATTGCCGGCAGTGGATAAGATCGGCCTGTCCTATGTTGAGATTCGCGATCGCAGGTCGCGCCGCCTGGTGACGGTAATCGAGTTGTTGAGTCCATCCAACAAAAACCCGGGCGCCGACCGAGAGCAATATGAGTACAGGCGTGCGGAAATCCTGGCAAGCCCCGCGCACCTGGTCGAGATTGATCTGCTGCGTGGCGGCCAGCGCATGCCGTTCGATGAGCCGATTGAGTGCGCATATTGCATTCTGGTGAGCCGTTCCCAGGAACGCCGCAAAGCGGATCTCTGGACACTCGGGTTGCGCGAGGTGCTGCCCGTAATCTCTATTCCGCTCGGCGGCGATCACCCCGAGCCCAAGCTTGACTTACAAAGTGTTTTGAATCATCTCTATGACACGAAACGCCTCCGGATCCCCCGCTAGCGCCGGAGGACGCGATCTGGGCGCAGGGCTTCTTGCCGAAACGGCGGCCATGACGGCGCGGACTACGATTCCGGCCGCATCAAGGCCGCACGGACGCGGCCGGCTTCTTCAGATACCGATCAAACCACTCGGCGAAGCGCTCCAGGTCCTTGCCCATGTCCGGCCAGAAGCCGTGCCCGGCGCCTTTCTTGACGATCAGCTTGCCCTCGACACCTGCTGCCTTGAGCTTTTCGATGAACGACTCCGATTGCTGCAAGGGTACCAGGGTGTCCTTGTCGCCGTGGATGATCAACGTCGGCGGATCGTCCGGCGTGATGTAAGTAATCGGCGAAATCGCCCGGGTAATGTCGCGAAGTTTGTTTTCGTCCGTGACGCGCTCCCAGAGGTTGGTCTTCTTGTCGAGCTCGCGATAGTCAAATGAGGCACGGAACGGAGGTTGAAAATCTGTGGCATGGATCTTCTCCAGGCCGGGTCCGCCGTAATTAAGGAAATCGGTGGGCGGAAAGAAACAGGCGACGGCCTGCACGCGGCTTGACTCGCGCTCGACCGGATCGGCGGCGCCTGGTTTGCCCTTGTCGCCGGCCGTGCCCAGCATGAGCGACAGGTGGCCGCCGGCCGAGGCGCCGGTTACGCCGATGCGCTCCGGATCGATGCCGTAGTCCTTCGCGTGGTAGCGAATGAAGCGGACGGCGCGGTTCATGTCCTGAACGATTTCCGGCACCTGAAAGCGCGGCTGGCAGCCGTGCACGACGGCGAAGACCGTATAGCCCCGGTCCAGGAACGGCTTGAGGAAAGGCAAACGAATCGCTTCGTGGGAGGAGAAAAACCCGCCGCTCACGACAAAAACGACGGCGGCACCGTTGGGGTCCTTCTTCGGCGTAAAGACATCCAAGGTGAGCGCCGTGCCGTACTTGCGGCCATAGATTACGTCTTCCTTACGCGTGAAGGCTGCTTCGTCGGCGGTTTTGGCCGCGGTGGCAATGGGCCCATGAGTCGCCTTCTGTTGCGAAGGGGCAGCGCCACTGAGAAAGACCAGCGAGACGATAGCGCTGCCGGCCGCAAAAAATGATGCCGCGAGGAAACTTCTCAACATGACGACTCCTGAAGATGCAAGGTCCGCCATTGGGAAATCGGAACGTTCCGCGGGCGAGTTGAAAATCTGTTTGCCATTCTACGGGCGGCCAAGCGCGCGGGGCAGGTGCGGCTCGAAAATCGAGTTTAAATTTGCTTGCTCATGTAAGTCGCACTCGTTATATGTACAGAAGTACAGATGCAGGCCATCATCTGGGGCTGCTTAATATGGAAGACTTGCCACGCGAAGAAATTGCCGCCGTCATCGACCAGAGCGTCGCGGACTTACTGCGCGCGGCAGGCGTTGCGTCTCCGCCGGTGGATGCGATCGGTCTGGCTCGGGGGCACCTCGGCATGGAGGTCTGTCTCGATCGCCGGCAGCCGCAACGCGGACGTGCTCAGCGCGCGGGCGGGCAAAAACACATCTATCTTCGGCCGGAGCCTACGCTGGAGCGCCACCAGTGGACCGTCGCCCACGAAGTCGGCGAGTTCCTGAAGCCTGCGCTGCTGCAGCGTTTGGGCATCGAACCGGAGCGCGCCCGCGCCATGGCGGGTGAATCGCTGGCCAGCCTATTTGCCTACCATCTTCTGGTGCCGGCCTGTTGGCTGATTGGCGAGGCGCCGCTTTGCTCTTATGATGTGCTGGAGCTGAAGAAACGCTACGCCACGGCCAGCCATGAGGTCATCGCCTGGCGTTTGCTCGACCTTGCCGAGCCGTGCATCATCACCGTAATCGACAACGATCATATCCACCGCCGCCGCAGCAACGCCTGGCCGGTGCGCAAGCGCCTGGACGCCCCGGAAAAGAAATGCCAGGAGTACGTCCACTACTACAGCAGGCCGCATCGCGTCCAGGAGGACGGCTGGACCGTGCACGGCTGGCCGATCCACCAGGCGGACTGGAAGCGGGAAATCCTGCGCAGCGTCGTGGAAGTGGATTAACAGCCTGTTGAAAAAGGTGTCTGGAACCCTCAAGGCGTGCGAAGACCGGAGATTCATTCTACCCGCAAGGTTCCAGACACCTTTTTCAATAGGCTGTTAGTCCGCCGTTATCGAGGAATCCATCTTTACAACATCTGGCCCAGCCGCCAAGATGGAAGGGTACTCGAGGTTCGCCGCCTGCCGGACAGGTGTTGAGGCCCTCCGCGATTATTGATGTGTAGTGAACAACTGCCGCGACTTCCCGAGATCAGCCGAGTCGCGCGCGGGCGGTATTGTTTTTCATTCAGCCACAGCCCGTATGGTTTCGTCCACGAGACTGTGCCGGATCAAGAGACTCCAAGGAATTCGGTTTGCTGGTTTTTGTCAGGAGTAGAAAGACATGACGACCGAACGGATCCCGATGACGCGGGAAGGTTATGAAAAGCTCAAGGCAGACCTGGACCGCATGCAGAACAAGGAGATGATCGAGGTGAGCAAACGCATCGCCGCCGCCCGCGAGCTCGGCGACCTCAGCGAGAACGCGGAATATCACGCCGCCCGCGAAGACCAGGGCATGCTGCAGGCGCGCATCGACGCTCTCAAGGACAAGCTGAGCCGGGCTTATTTCATGGACAAGAACCATGCCACCGCGGACAACGTCAGTTTTGGCGCCAGCGTGCGCGTCAAGGACCTCGACCTGGACGAGGAGGAAACCTTTCAGCTGGTCGGTCCCGGGGAGGAAGACTACAACACCAACAAAATTCTTACGACGAGCCCCATTGCCCAAGGTTTGCTCGGCAAGAAGAAGGGCGACATCGTCGAAATCCAGGTGCCCATGGGCAAAGTCCGTTTCCAGGTTCTGGCGATTTCGTTTGAGTGAGTCGTCTGCTTGCCGAAACTTCAATTTATCTTGCCGAATTTCTTTGCCCTATTCGCGCCGACGTTGTAAATTTACCATGCATAAGGGCGTGGAGAGACCGATAATGCTGCTAGGGGCGGCTTGGCCTCTCTCTCGCGTCAGATTATGAGCGATCCTCGGCTTAACAGTGTGCACCTGGAATTCCCGCGGCGCGAAGACTTCCGCCGGGTGCGCGGCATGCTGCTGGGTGCGCGGGGCATGCATACGGTCGCGCTGGAGAAGCATGAGGAACAACTCGGCGGTCCGTCGCGGACGATGCGCGACGAAGCTGTCGACGCCGAATCAGGCCGCGGCGAGTACTGGCTAATGTGCCGCGACGGGGTCTATCCTCTGAAGATTGGCGTTAATACCATCGGGCGGCTCCCCGATAATGACGTGGTCATCCAGGGCCCCTACGTTTCACGCCGTCACTGCGCCATCCTCGTGCATGCCGGCGACGGCTGCGAACTTTACGACATCGCCTCCAAGAACGGCACCTACATCAACGGCAACCGCCTGAGCGGACCGACCCATCTTTCCGCCGGCGACGAAATCCGCATGTGCGACCGGCACTTTGTCTTCATGACGAAGGGTACGACCGGACAGCCGGAAGATGATAATACCAAGGCAGATTAGCTTACGCCGAACGGCAGCCGACGGGTGACAGGGACTGCGCCAGGGTGGCGAAGTTGACAATGCCCGGATCCTGTTCGGGGCTGACCTGTTCCTGGATGGCCAGAAAGGCCTCGGCACATTCCGGATCGAATTGCTTGCCGCTTTGCTTTTCCACTTCCGCAAAAGCCACTTCCGCCGGCATGCCTTTGCGATAGGGCCGGTCCGACGTCATGGCATCGAACGTATCCGCCACGGCAACGATGCGCGCCAGGCGCGGGATGGCGTCCCCGACCAGGGCGTCGGGATAGCCGCGGCCGTCCCAGCGCTCGTGATGCGAGCGCACCAGCGGAATCACCGGCTTCAGGTCCGGAATCGTCGCCAGGATCTCGGCGCCCTTGACCGTGTGCGTCTGCATGACCTTGTATTCTTCCGCGGTCAAGGCGCCCGGCTTGCGCAGGATGGCGTCGTCGATGCCGATTTTGCCGATGTCGTGCAGCGGCGTGCCGAAGCGCAGCCAGCGGAGATCGTCCGCGTCGATGTTCATCTGCCGGGCCAGCAGCTCGGCGTAGCGCGTGACGCGGGCCGTGTGCCCGCCTGTATAGTCGTCGCGGAGATCGATGGCTTGCGCCAGAATAGTAATCGTGCTGAGAAACAGCTCCTGCTGTCTTTGCAAGAGCTGAGCCGTTTCAATGCCCGCGGAGACATTGGCGGCCAGCGCGTCCGCCAGGTGCAGGTCGTCGCGGGAAAACGGCTTCTGAAATGGGCCGCGGTCCAGATGCAGCACGCCCAGCTTGCGCCGCGGCGTACGCAACAGCACGCAAATCACGCTCGCCATGGCGCCGTCGGCGATACTGCGCGCCATGGCCAGTTCCGGGTCTTCGGCGACACTGCGGCACAGGATCGACTCGCCGCGCGAGAACGACCGCTGCGCCAGGCTCTGGCTATAGCCGGGCCGGCAGGCCACGGCGCGGTCGGCACTGGCCAGCGCCCGCAGCTGTAATGTATCGTTGGGCGCTTCGGCCAACACAATGGCGCCGCGCTGGGCGTCGAGCGCGGAAACGGCATCATTGAGAATCGAGTCGAGAAGCTCTTTCTGGCTGTCGATGTGTCCCAGGTGGTGGCCGGCGCGGAGCAACACCAGCAACTGCTCGCCGGGGCGCGGGCAGCGGTTGCGGTCGAAGGCGACGTTGTTCAGCGCGTCTTCCCACTTGCAGGATGAGGTCGCCTCGACAACGAGCTGATCATCGGCCACAACCTCTTCCTTGCCTTTGCGGGCGACGCCGTTCTGGCCGTTCTGGATGTCATCGACGACAAAGGTGACGTTGCCGCACTTGACAATGTCGTGGACGGTCAAGGGCCAGTCGGCGACGCCGAGGCGTTTGCCGTTCAGCGTGGTGCCGTTGGTGCTGCGCAGATCGCGGACGCGCCAGCCGTGACTGGTGGCGTAAATCTCGGCGTGCTGCCGGCTTACCGAGCCTTCGTCCAGAACGATCTCCAGGCAATCCTGGCGGCCGATGCGCAGGCGGGTGGCGGACTCCCACACCTTTTCGGCATTATCCGCATCAATCATGCGCAGGCGAATGCTGCCCTTCACGCAACGGTCCTCCTGGCGACGCTCGCTGGCGGTTTCCGGACACGGTCCCCGTTCTAGCCGCGCAGTTGCTTCAACTATAGCTCGCAACTGTCGCGGACGAGGGAGAGATTTGCCGATTGTTGGCGGAGTCAATAAGTTGGGGAATTCTGCTTTAACAGGAACCATTGAAGCGATAAGATCAAACTTGCGCTGGCTGCAAACTCGCCATGCGTCTTTCGCCTCCTGCCCGGCCGATCGACAACAAATGCTGATTTTTCCATGAGGTGGATAATGAAACCGCGGCCACGTTGGTTTGTCGCGCGACTGGCCGGCCCCGCCATGCTGGCGCTGCTTGCCGCATCCGTTCCCGGCCAAGCTCAGCCCGTGCCGCCCACGCCGCCCAATCCGCAGGCGCCGGTTCTCAACATGCCGGTTCCCCTTGGCATGCAGCGCGGCAGCAGCATGGAACTGACCCTCACCGGCGCCAACCTGGCCGAACCCACCGGCCTGTGGACCAGTTTCCCGGCCGCCATTACCATCCCCACAGACAAGAACAACGGCAAGGAGGCAGACAAGCTACGGGTCCATCTTGAAGTCCCCAAAGATGCCCCGCTTGGCTTCCATTCCCTGCGCCTGGCAACCAGCCACGGCATGTCGAACTTCCGGCTCTTCTGCATCGACGATTTGCCGCAGCTTACCGAGGTCGACACCAATCGGTCGAAGTCCACGGCCCAGAGCGTGCCGGTGCCCTGCGTCGTTGTCGGCAAGGCCGATGCCGAGGTCGCCGACTATTTCCGCTTTGCCGTCAAGCCGGGCGAAAGGCTCAGCTTTGAAGTCCTCGGCCGACGGCTTGGCAGCGGCCTGGATCCACAAATCACCCTGCTCGACCCGCGCAGCGGCCGCGAGCTTCCGGGCGGCCATAATAATGACGCGCCCGGTCTGCAGACCGACCCGCGCCTGACGTACACGTTCAAGGAAGGGGGCGACTACCTGATCGAGGTGCGCGACACCATGTGGCGCGGCGGCGGCGACTTCTGGTATCGCCTGCGCATTGGCGATTTCCCCTGCGCCACCACGCCCATCCCCATGGCAGCGCGCCGCGGCACCCAGGTGTCACTCTCCTTTGCCGGGCCCAATGTGGACGGCGTCGCTCCCCTCGAGGTCGCCGTGCCCGACGACCCGAACGTGAGCGCCGTGTCGGTGGCGCCGCGCGGAGCGAACGGCCTCTATGGCTGGCCGGTCATCCTGGCGGTCAGCGCGCATGAGGAGACCGTCGAACAGGAACCGAACAATGATCCGGCACACGCCAACCGGCTGCCCGTGCCCGGCGGCGTCACCGGCCGATTTCTGCAGCCCGGCGACGTCGATCACTATGTCTTCGCGGCCAAGAAAGGACAGCGTCTCATCATCGAGGCTCAGACATTGGAGTTGAACTCGCCGACCGAAGTTTACCTGGTTTTGAAAGACAGCAAGGGAGCCCAGATAGCGGTCAGCAACCCAGCCGTCGCGTCACGTCTGGATTTTACCTGTCCCGCGGACGGGGATTATACCCTCGTGGTTGAGCACCTCCTTTATGCCCATGGGCCGTCCGAAGCGTACCACATAAGCATCCTTCCTTATGAGCCTGGGTTTAATCTGACGCTGGGGATTGACCGATTTGAAGTGACGCCCGGCAGTGTGACGGCAATCCCCATATATGCCCAAAGACGCGACTACGCGGGACCCATCGCCTTCCGCGTCATCGGCGGTCCGCACCTGAGCGGCACGGGGACCATTGAACAGGGCCGGCCGGCCGCACCCAACCAGCCGGCCGCGACGCTCTTTCTGAGTGCCGCCGTCGATACTCCCCCTGGCCCTTACACGATTATGATTGAGGCAAGCGCGGTCATAAACGGCAGAAGCGTCGTGCAAGACTTGAGCCTGCACAATCTCGCCAGCCAGGCGCTCGCGGGCTTGCCTTATCCGCCCCCGGGTGTGTCTGCGCGCGTGGCGGTCGCCGTCACTCCCCGGCCGCCGTTCACGCTCAGCGCGCACTTTGATTTCGCCGAGGCCGCCAGGGGACAAGCCGTGCCGCTGACCATCCGCGCCACACGCGCGCCGGGCTTCAACGAGGACATCACGCTTTCCGCCGTCAACTTACCGGCCAACGTCACCGGGACGCTGAAAAGCATCGCCAGGAACCAGACCGAGACCAAGACCCAACTCACCGCCGCCGTCAACGCGGCCCTGGGCTCATTCCCAGTCGCCTTTACGGGAAAGGGCAAGTTTCAGAACCGGGATTTTGCCGTGTCCACGCAACCGCTGCCTCTTATCCTTGTCTTTCCTTTCGAGTTACAGGTGGAGCCCGTCAAGGTTGCCGCCGGCGGCAAGGCCAAGGTCAAAGTGACGGCAGCGCGGGCAGCGGGGTATCATGGGCCGATTGCCCTGGAATTTCGTAACCTTCCAGCCAATGTTACTGCGCCGAAGGCGGTCATTGCTGCGGGACAAACCAATGCCGAAGTGGAGCTAACTGCCGCAACGAATGCGGCGGCAGTGGACAAGACAGACGTCAACGTCTGGGGTGCGGCGACCGCCGCCGGCAACCAGCAACGCCCCTCGGGCAACTTTACGGTCAGCGTGTCGAAGAAATAGTTTTCCAAACCCTTTACGGACTAGCTTAATGCTATCCTTCGCCAAGTTTGCAGAAGGTTTAACCTACAACGACTTCCTGGCACGTTATGCCAATGAGGGCCAGAAAGAGCGGTGGCGGCAGGTTCATGCCCAGGTTGCGCTAACGCCGGCCCAGCGGCAGTTGCTCGCCGGATTTCGCCGGCAGATGAATGTGCTTTGCCTGGCCGGCGCCTGGTGTGGCGACTGCATCAATCAGTGTCCGATCCACGAGCATTTCGCCGCCGCCGCGCCCGTCATACGCGTCCGTTATCTCGACCGCGATGAGCACGCCGACGTCCAGCAAGAATTGCAGATCAACGCCGGCAAGCGCGTGCCGGTGGCGGTATTCTTCAGCGAGGACGGCGCCGAGGTCGCCCGCTTCGGGGAGCGGACGCTGAGCAAATACCGGCAGATGATGCTGACCCAGGCCGGCCCGATGTGCCCGACCGGCATCAACGCGCCCGGCGACGCGCTGCTCAGCCAGGTCACGCAGGACTGGCTCAACGAGTTCGAGCGCGTGCAATGGCTGCTCTATCTTTCGCCCCGGCTGCGGCAGGTGCACGGCGATTGAGACCATGCCGCCTTGGACAGGCAAGCTTGCCGAGTTCCAGAAACCCTTGCCATCCTAGGGAAGAGCGCTACTGACCTTCTCGGCCGTCTCGTCCACATTGTTGCCAATGCTGTTGATGGCAGCAATACACACAGTGACGATGAGGGCCAGCATGACCGCGTATTCAACTGCGGTGGGACCTTCTTCACTCTTCAGAAAATGACGCACACGGCCGTTCACGAACCTTAACATCGGCTTACCACTCCCTTGCGCACCACCCTGGGATGACTGCGATTCAGGCAACGCAGCACGTGCCAGGCTAAACCACCAGATCAGGACAGGGGCGCGGAGCGGCGCGCAAAAGGTGACTGGACCGACGGAGCTGGAGAGACTCCGCGGCTTCTTCATAATGAAACTCGTACCTTTCGGCGGCCTGGCGATCCCGCTTGCGGGACCCATAGCTTTGCGTCCCACCCTTACGGATGGTTTGCCTTTATCGAGGTCGAGACGGCCGGATAATCCATGGGAGAAAGCAGAGCACAATCCATCGGCAGGGCAGGGAACGATACGCCAGCCGTCCGTTCGGCTAATGAACTCTCAGTTACTATTGAGTGCTTGTCAAACGCAGGTTGAGCCTTTGCAGCCAGACACTCGGGCGCCAGTTAAGTTCTTGCCAATATTCCCTGCGGGATCGCAAAAACCGCGCGGTCATCGCGCGCATTTTCGCTCTCGTGCTGGAAGTGGGCGTTCGCTTATCATTCCCGCGCGAACCAGGGCACGCGCTGCAGCGTCCTATCCAAGCTAGCGGTTGTCCCTTTATCCGATAGGTCGTGCCGAAAGGGGCCGGATATGCGTGCCTTCATCTCCACTTCTGCCGCGGTTCGCCGCTCGTTGAGCCGCTAGCGTGTGCGCTAGCCTCCTCCGGCGAAGCAATGTAAACGGATCTTGACGCTTCTCACGCTGAATAAGATCGGTGCGGTTCAAACGCAGCGCCGTTAATTTCAAGGAGTTCTCGATGCGAAGGAGATTCGCGCGGAAGCCGCCGCCCTGCGCTGAGATCGGGACGGGGGACGGCGTGGACCCGCGCCTGGACGATACCTTCACCCCGCGGCGCGTGCTCAATCGCAAAGCGCTGCAGCTTTGCGAGCAAGTCGCTCGAACGTTGGCCAGCGTTCTGGCCGGCGAATGCGGCGATGACCGTCTGCGCGATTTACTGGTGGAATCGGTGCAGCCCGCGCCGGACTCCACGCGCCTGCTCGTGACCGTCTATCCGGGCCCCGCGTTCGCGGCCGGCGACACCGAACCCGTTCTGCGCGCCCTGCACGGCGCGAGGGGCATGCTCCGCGCGCAAATCGCGCGCGTCATCCATCGCAAGCGCGTGCCGGAGCTGGTGTTTCAGGTGCTGGGCGACGCGCCGGACGGATCCGTGCCGCCCGCTTTGAAATAAGCAATCGGCCAAACGGACATCAGCAGCCCTCTGGCTAGAATGCCAGCGTGCCCATTCCGCGTGACGGATGGCTTCCACCATGCGAGACGCTCAACACGAGGAGCCAAACATGCCCACTGCCAATCCTCTCGACATTCTTCTGTCCCATGACCGGTGGGCCACGCAGAAGCTGCTCGAGACCTGCGCCGGTCTCTCCGAGGAGCAGTTCCACCGGCGCTTTGACATTGGGCCGGGTTCCCTGCATGACACGGCGACCCATATTCTCGGGGCCATGCGCCGCTGGGGCGACATGCTGGCCGGGCGCGAGCAACGTCCGCGTCTGGAGGGCGCCCGGCGTGCGCCCGCGGAGTTGCTGATCCTGCTCGCCGACATCGCCTCGGACGTCGCCGCCACCGCGCGAGCGCATCCCCCCGAGGAGCTTGTTTCCGGCTCCCGCGACGGAAAAACGTACACGTTCCCCCGCGGTACGGTCCTCACGCACGTCGCCACACACGCCATGCACCATCGCGCCCAGTGTCTGAACATACTCCGCCAACTCGGCGTCAAGCCGCTGCCGCCCAGCGACGTGATCCAATGGGCGCGCGCTGCGGATGGACAACCGTGAGCCGTGGGGCTAGGAGATTGACTATGTCTACGCAAGCAGACAAGGGACGGACCTTTCGTGCCCTCCATGAGCGCGACCGGGCCTTCATCATTCCCAATCCGTGGGATGCCGGTACGGCGCGGCTGCTGGCGCACCTCGGCTTTGAGGCGCTGGCCACCACCAGCATGGGCTATGCTTTTTCCGCCGGGCAGCGCGATAATACGATTGACCGTCCGCGGATGCTGGAACACCTCTCGACGCTCGCCTCTGCCACGGACCTGCCGGTGAGCGCCGATCTCGAGAATGGCTATGGCGACGCCCCGGAGACGGTCGCGGAAACCATCCGGCTGGCGGCGGCGGCGGGCGCGGTCGGCGGCTCCATCGAAGACGCCAGCGGCAGGCCGGAGCAACCGATCTATGACCGCGCCCGCGCCGTCGAGCGAATCCGCGCCGCGGTCGCGGCGGCGCGGTCCTTGCCCTTTCCTTTCACCCTCACCGCACGCGCGGAGAACTACTTGCACGGCCGGCCCGACCTGGCAGACACCATCACCCGGCTGCAGGCCTATCAGGAGGCGGGCGCCGATGTTCTTTACGCACCCGGCCTGGCCTCCCAGGACGACATTGCCGCCGTCGTCCGCTCCGTGGCGCGCCCGGTGAACGTCCTCATGGGGCTGCGCGGCGTTCAGCTGGCTCTCCCGGCTCTCTCCGTTCTCGGCGTCCGGCGTGTGAGCGTCGGCAGCGCACTTTGTCGCACTGCTCTGGGCGCGTTTCTTCGGGCTGCGCGCGAAATGCGCGAGCACGGCACCTTTACTTTCGCCGCCGACGCTGTGAGTCCCTCGGAGATCAACGCTATCTTCCAGGCATGACCTGCTTGCAGCTCCGAAACCATCCTCGCGGAGCGTCGCTGAGTGCCGATCTGATTGCCCCGGCTCCAATCAAGAGATTTTTGGCCAGGCGCCGCGGACGCTTCCCACATGACGCTTCAGGTGAGCAAAGTTCGGATCGGCCGGATCGGGTGTTACCGGTTCGTTGGCCGGACCGAGGTAGAGGCATCCCAATTCCTCTTCCAGCAAGCGCGCAAAGAGACTCTCGGCTCTCTCCTTGGCCGCTAGCCACTTCTTTTTCAATTGCCTGAGATCGACCGGGCGGGCGAGATTTTCTCCCTTCAGATCGGTCTCGTGGAAGTCACTATGGCGATTGGTCATGTCCAGAAGTAGTGCAGGAGTATATCCCGGATCTTTGCCGCAAGCGGCCCAGATCATGGCGCCGAGGCTGAGATAGGTTTCATCGAGATGGAGAATGTCAAGAAAGTCGCGGATTTCAGTCCGGCCGGCGAGTGCCAGGACCTTGTTCACTGCCAGGTCGGCTGGATGCAGGCAATAGCCGAAGTCGGCGTCCGCCTGAACCGGAAAGAAGCGGTACGCCGAATCGGTCGTCCAGTCCAGCCGCAGGTGATCTTCCGCGCGTTTCACTTCTGCTCGGAAAAATCCCGACAGGATGAAGCCGCGGCGGCCGCCGTGATTCCTCAGGCCCTTTGCGACAAAGGGGATCAGGTCCTCGGTGATGATCAGGTCGCGCGGCGAATGCCAGAAGCACCGCGCGTGATACTCGCGGTAAAGCTGCTTGGCCAATTCCAGACGTTCCTGGATGGAAAGCGCATTCTGGCTCTTCGGTGTTGCGGCCATTTCTTCTCCCGGCTTGCTGGAGTCCAACCGACACCTTCATTCTAACCCTTTATTGGCACGGCTCAAGAATGAGCACGGAGCCGCATCGACTCCGGCCACTCGCCTTCCTATGCGATCGTTTTCGTGCTGCGGCATTTGTGAAGCAACTCGGATGACATGACGAGCCCGCACCGATCGGCGTAGACATCGGGCCAGTCCGGGGACAAGGAGCCCTCCATCATCCAGGCGAATTGCTTCTCGGTGTACTGCGTGAAGATCGGACGGTCGTAGACCAGCGCCCAGTCGTCGCCGCGCTGACCGGCGAGCTGAATGAACCAGACCGGCCGAGGTGGGGCGCGGAGGGCCGCGATGCCCCTTGCCAGCGAAAAACGTGGGTCCGTTTCCCACGTTTGCCGGCTCAAACCGCGCAGGTCTATGAGGATCATATCCCCGATGTTGGCGTCTTCGAGTAGAGGGAGCAAAACCATGAGCCATTCCAGCGCGGCCAACACATCGCCGAGGGCAGGATTGCCTTGACTCAGATCGGGAATCGCATCGGAGAACGCTTGCATCGCATCGGGATGCCATGGCGGTGAATCTGGCGGCAGCTGCAGCGCTGGCACGCCTCTCGCGAGACCGCACGCGCGCTCCAGGTCGCGAAAAATCGTTCGATAAGCAGCCCAGCCATCCGGGTTGTTTGTCGGCGGCGGCGCGGGCATGGAGTCGTCATGGTAGGAAAGGAACTCGGAGAGGTGATTCGCAATTCGGGCATCACCATAAAGGGCATGGAAGACGCGGAGTGCACCGGCCGCGCGGAGGAGGGCAAGCAGCCACTCTGCTAAAGCGCCCGCCACGTAGACCATGCTCGGGGGCGGGAAGTCCGGCCGGCCAAGCTCCGCGAAGCGTGACAGTGGTCGCCAGGCGTCGATCAGTCGATCGAGAGCCGGAAGCGTTTCGGTGTTGATGTCGAGCACCCAACGCCGCGGCATGAAATCGCACGTCTGCTCCACATAGCGAATCATCTCGCTTTCGCGTTCACACCATTCGGAAGCCTCATAGTGGGGCGAATGGGTTCGAGCGAGCACCGGGGTTGCGGCGAACAATCCCCAGATCATGCCGGTGTTGGTCTCCCAGGAAGGCGCGTAGTTGGCGTCGATCGCGAAGAGGCTCGATCTCCATGCCTTCATGGTTTGCAGTACGGGCTTGGCATCCATCGATCGATGGCTGATGGCGACGCAGCGCCTTGGCCAATCAGGCTTGACCGCATTGAAGGCGAAACATGCAAGGTCCTGCGGGCGTACCCCGTTCCAACGACGCGCCAGCGCGTCTTCCAACCACGCCATGGCCTCCAGGGAAAGGAGCCACCGGCGCAGGACCGCCAATGCAATGTACTCGAGTCCCTGGTCCTTCGATTCCAGGGCCGCGACGAGAGCGTCCAGCAAGGGCCTCGAGCGCAGAAGTCTGGCGGCCAGAATGAGCGCAGGAACAATCTCCGCCGGCTCCACCTTTTGGCTCAGCCATTGCCAGTGTTTCAGCCACTCTTCCCCCTGTCCGATGCGGATGCCGCCCAGGGAAATTTCTCCCCCTGGGGTTTTCCGACAGTTGTAGAGAATTCCAATCTCGCCCTCCGCGAACTGCACCCCCCAGGCGGGCGCCGCCCCGAGCTCGCGCGGAATCAAGAGCCGTCGCCGGGATTCCATGACGAGCTGGTCATGATCGGTTTGCGGGGAGAAAGCGATGCCCTTCAGGAGATTGCCAAGGGCCGTCGAGAGCCAGGCGCGGACGTATTGGGCCTGGATCATCGCCAGGTCCCCGCGCTGCCTTGTCGCGCCGTCGAGCGCGTAGAACTCCGACACGGCAGCGTCACTGCTGTTCTCATCGACCTCGGCGGCGGCGCTCAGCAAACGCGCGAAGTGAGCATGATTCGTTAGCCGCGCTGGCTCGGGAGCGTAGTGCTCAAGAAGCTCGGTCGGCAAGCTCGGCCACTCATCGAGCTCGTTCGGCGGGGCCCACCTGGGCACGATCCCCAAAAAACCACCGAGAGGGTCAATGTCCGCAGTCTTGCAAATCCAGAAGTCCGAGATCCAGTCCTGCAAGCTGGTGAAGGCCTGCGTGGTCGCGCGCATGGAGTCTCGTACTGCCTCCCATGCGCTACGGCAGCGGCTGCGAGCCTCAAGGTCCAGACCCAGGTGCTTCTTCAGCCATCGGAGTGAGACTGCCGACTCATTCGCGACTTCGGTAGCATACATGTCTGTTCAGCCCCGCCGTGGTTACTGGTTGCCAGCCTCGCCCGGCGGCACGCTTCTGGGCTTCCAGCAGCGTCTCGCCGCTGAGTGCCTTCTGGGACGCAGGCATCAAAGTTACGGTCACGCTTTGGCCATCGGGCAAGCCGGGTTCGTCTTCGAGTTGGATGATTTTACCGTGAACCGTGCCCTTCAACACCGGGGGGGCGCTTGCCATCGTATACCTCCTTCTCAGCGAGCCATTGCTTTCTCTTCAGAATAGCAGAGGTGACGGCGGCGACCGACAGCTATTTCAAAGAAGCCCGGGGATGTCCGGGCCTTGACATGCTCCCGGGCCGACACGGTTCGCAGTCGAGTCGTGCTGTTCCGGTCTCCAGGACTCTGACCGGGCGGGCGCCGCCGAGCCTGACCCGGCGAGCAACGGCGTGGACCGCCAGGGATCTCCAGCGGCTACGAGTTATATTCGGGACCCGTTTTATCCACTAAGCCTTGGCTGGATGCCAGTTCGAAAGAGTGTCTCCTTGACTTCTCCTTTCGCCCTCTTTCTTCGTTGCTCCCCTGTTCCCTTGCCAACTACGCGTTTGTTGATATAAATATCAAAGGCGGGCATGAAGTCTGAGTACTCCGGGCGTAGCCAGGCGGGCAATGTGCGGCGGCAGGTGGTGGTAATTTGGGATCTGGAGGACGATCCCGATGGCAACTACGTCCACATCGTCGTGGATCATGCCGTGACCCAGGATGAGGTCGACGATGTGGTGAGCGACCCGACTAACCCGACCGCAGAGAGCGATTCGTCGGGCCGGCCGATCACCTTTGGCTGGACACAGACGGGCCGCCACCTCGCTGTGATCTGGGAGCACGTTTCGGACGATCCCTATACGATCAAACCGGTCACGGCCTATGACGCGCCTCCGCCCAGCAGCAGCGGTCCTTCAGGGGGCAAGAAAAAGAGGAGGAAACGATGAACGGGGGAGCTAAACTAAAAGTCCGGCGCCGTACCGCTTCCCGGATCGAGCGCACCCCTGACGAGCTTGCCGAACTGCGCAGGCTGCGCGACCGCTTCCAGCGCGAAAAACCCTCGCTTGAGCAGGTCCTCGCCGCGACCGGCCAGACCGAGGCCATGCCCCTGGGCGGATACCTGCGCGTCCACGAACTTCTCGGCGCCCTTCGCCGCGAACGCGAGCGTCAGCAGCTGACCCTGGCTGAACTGGCCGAGCGGACCGGCTATGATCCGGCGGTGCTCTCCCGGCTCTTTACTGGCCGGCAAGCGAACACGACCCTGGCCACTGTGGGCCGGATAGCCAACGCCCTGGGCAAAGAAGTTGTCCATACGCTGCGCGATATGCCGGCGGCTTCCCGAGTGACCGCCAGAAAGAAGCGGAGCCAGACCGCACGCAGGTGACAAATCTGTTCCGTGCTCCTAGGCTGACCAGGCGCAATCGCATCCCCTGGACTGCAGGGCCTGTTTTTCCATAAGGTAGTTTCCGGGTAGCAGTTGTATACACTGTCACTTGGCCTCCTTGGCCTCTTGGCCTTGGCTCCTTGGCCTTGGCTCTTGGCTCTCTCTTGGCTCTTGGCTTCCCTTCTTGGCTTCTCTTGGCTTCTCTTTGGCTTCTTGGCTTGGCCTCTTCAAAGTGGCACCTCTGCTTCCCGATCTCGAGGAGAAGCACGAGACCTCTGGGGAAAAGTAACACCTGGCGGACGGCGTCGAAGCCCTGGAGGGCGGTTTGTGATTGTCGTTTGTTTCTTCGGGGATCGTCTCACCCCGAGTTGGTCGGTGCCGAGTCATGACCAGACGCTTCCCTGTCACGTGGACTCTCCCTGAGCGAAGTATTTGCGGGCTTGGCCTACCTTTCTGTAGAGCACTTTCCCTTCATTGACGAGCAGGCCAATCAGTGACCATGACAGGTAATCCTTTTGTTCTCCTTCAAAGTCCGACCGAAGCCCGAGAGCCTCAGCAATCTCGACATTCCGGAGCCCTTCTGGGTGAGCCGTAAGGTGCTCCAGGATCGCCTGCTTGAGTAGAGACAGGCCACTGTGCGCTTTCTCAAATTCGGTCATATGAGCTTCCTCCACGGGCGCGAGTAAGTCAGTGTCAGTAAAGAGTTCCACACGGACATGCAGTGTAGCAACCAATCTTAGCGCACGCCTCTGGTTCCGGTTACAGTCTTGCCGTAGAATCCTGTTGAGAGGTTTCCGCCAACATCCATAAAACACCAATGGCTTGCGCCGAAAGTGCTCGACGCGGGAATTCGGTTTTCCCCGCAGGCTTTTCAGGCAGGAGTTACGCCCGGTCATGCAGAATGCCAAGATCAAGAAATGGGTTCCACGATATTCCAGTCCGGAAAAGCCGGACCTGTTTTACATCAACCAGATTCTATCCGAGTTCTGGCGGGAGTCAGACGGAAGTCTTCCCCGCCTCGGAAACCCCGAGGGCTTCGTCGATGATCTCATCTACCTTATGCTGACTCGACGTGGTCGAATTGAGCAAGCCCGCGCCCTATTCCAGTCAATCAGAACCGAGGTCCTTTCGACAAGCAGCAGGAAACCAGACTGGGAGTCCTTTATCGACCGAGGCGTTCACTCCATGGCCCGCACGTTCGATTGTCTTGGGTTGGGTCGGACACGGGCTAAGGAGATGCACGCAGCGCTGAGTAGCATTCGCGACCACTTCGGCAGCATCACCCTTGATCCTCTCCGCAAGTGGAATACCGCTCGTTGTCTAAAGTTTCTGTGCTCCCTTCCGGGGGTAAGTCTTAAGACGGCTGCCTGCGTGATCCTCTATACGTTGGGGCGGCGGGTCTTTCCGGCTGACGTTCATTGTCTCAGGGTACTTGCCCGGCTAGGTGTCATCCCGCCGCGGTTCGGCCGGCAAGATCAACACAAGAAGGCCCAGAAACTCCTTCTCACTGGGGTCATTCCCGACAAGATGGCGTTTACCCTGCACGTTTCCCTCGTGCGGCACGGCCAAGAAATCTGCACGAGCGCGGCGCCGAAGTGCAACTTGTGTCCAGTTCGGGGCTTCTGTGCTGATTTTCGCCGACGCGCATCTGCCAAGTGGATGAAGAACAGGGACAAGCCGTCCTGCGTAGATTTGTTCTCAGGGGCGGGAGGCACAAGTGTGGGCCTTTCCCGGCCAGTCGAGTGGGGACACGACTCGAAGGCAAAAGGCACGAAGACGTTGCGGATAGCCCTGGCAGCTGAACTTGACCCTTGGGCTCAGAAGACCTACGCCACAAACCACGCGGATGTGCCCGCTCGCCGCGTGCTCAACGTCGACCTTACCCAACAGCAAATCCAGGAGCGGCTCAAGAAGGTCCTCGCCGCAGAGCCAAACTTGGTACTTGTCGTCGGCGGCCCTCCGTGCCAAAACGTGTCGCTCATCGGCACCACGGGTAGAAAAGCGGCCACGAAGAAGCGCCGTCGATTCGCTGAAAGGACGTATTTAGCATTCCGTGACATCGTGAAGAGTCTTAAGACGCGTTTCTTTGTAATGGAGAATGTGCCAGGGCTTTTTGCCGCAGCCGATGGCCGGGCCCGGGAAGACATCGAAGAGGATTTCTCCGATGTTTACACTACCACGTCCCTTCAGGTCGACGCTCACGACGATGGCGTGCCACAGAAACGGCAGAGGATCCTCATCGTTGGTGTCCTAAAGGGAGACAATTCCAAGCTAGCCGATGAGGCTCTTGCTTTCTTGGTGGAGCAGCTGCGCACGCCCGTGGAGCGAGGCCCGTGGAAGGCGACCTTTGGGCAAGCGGTCTCAGACCTTCCACCAGTCGGACCCGCGGAAGGAAATGAGGTTATCAAACATTCCCCGTTCCCTTCAGGAAACCAGAAGTTACTAACCGCGTATCAGCGGACAATGAAAAATGGGTCCCCCTTGATTTTCAATCATGTCGCCCGGCCGAACAACGAACGCGATCTAAAGTTATACAAACTTCTCAAGCCAGGCGAGGTGGGCGCCGACGCACACCGCAAGTACAATCGCCCAGATCTCATGATCTATCGGAATGACGTCTTTCTCGACAAATATCGCCGTCAACTCTGGGATGCCCCCAGCACCACTGTTGTGGCACACCTTGCGAAGGACGGGCACATGTTCATCCATCCCAGACAGGTTCGTTCCATCACCGTCCGCGAGGCCGCCAGGTTGCAATCATTCCCCGACGACTTTGTCTTCACTGGGCCACGCACCGAACAGTTTCGGCAGGTAGGGAATGCCGTTCCTCCACTTCTTGGAGCAAGAATCAGAAACGCCGTGCTCAACACGCTGGCACAGTTCTTCCTGACAACAAATGACGGGCAGCAGCAATGAACATTGGCGTATTCCCTGGTCAGTTCCTTCACATGGACGCTTTCTATTGCCTTGCGTACGTGAAGCCAACCAGTTTCGGACACATGCTCAGGATGCTTCAGGTGCCTCAGCTTAAAGTATTTTCGTGCGCCACTCATCGGAGAAACGCTTAACGGTCATGACCAAGCACAAACCTCTCACCTTCCAGCCGCGCGCCCGCCTGATGCTTCTCCTCGGCGATCAGTTGATCCGCGACACCGGTATTGCCGTATTCGAACTTGTCAAGAACGCATATGACGCGGATGCGACCAAGTGCGATGTAGTGCTCAAGAACATTAACTCAAGCGGTTCCGAATCGCGAATCGTGATTGAGGACGACGGGCAAGGGATGGATCTTAGAACGGTACGCGATGTGTGGCTGAGTCCGGGAACTCGCTACCGACTTACGCAACGAGACAATCCTGACCCGAAGGTCGCACGAACCAAGAAATTTCACCGGTTACCGCTTGGCGAAAAGGGAGTCGGACGCTTTGCCGTACACAAACTCGGCGATCGGGTTCAGATGGTGACCAGGGCAGAGAGCAATAACGAGGTAGTCGTTTCGGTTGATTGGTCTGAATTTGATTCAGATGAGCCCCTTGAATCTGTTCCGGTTACAGTTGAGGAAAGGGAGCCGGTAGTTTTTCGCGGCAAGCGAACAGGAACCAGAATCGAAGTTACCGATTTGCACGAATTGCCTTGGACTCGTCGAAGGGTGAGAGCATTGTCTCGAGCAGTAACGTCTGTTTGCGCTCCGTTAAACGGCCCGGATTCCTTTGAAGCGGCGCTCACGCTCGATCCTGACCCGGGGCACTGGCTTGCAGGCATGATCAGCCCGCGTCAAGCACTCAAGCTTGCATTATTTCGATTTAAGGGCCGGATAGAGCGCGATCAGATCGTGTATGACTATGAGTTCCGACCGCCTCCAGAAATGGATCGTGTCAAACCGCGCCGGGTATCGCAGAAGATAGTTCCGTTCCCCCGTCTGCCAGAGGACGCAAATGGCAAGAAAGGCCTTGAAGACGATGAACGCGTCATCAATCTGACTTCGCACAAAATCGGCATCATTAGGTTCGATTTCTCTGTTTTTGATCGCGAACGCCTGACGTTGAAACTGATGCCAGGAGACTCAAAAACGCTGACGGACTTCCTCGATCAAGCCGGCGGTGTTCGGGTCTATCGCGATGGTGTCCGCGTGTATGATTTTGGTGAGCCCGGTAACGATTGGTTGGATCTTGGCGGACGCCGTATCAACGTTCCCACCAAGCGAATCGGCAATAATCAGATAATTGGAATTGTTCAGCTTAAACTTGACAAGAGCCAGGATCTAAAGGAGAAGACTAACCGAGAAGGCTTCGTCGAGAACCAAGCTTATGAAATGTTCCGACGGGCAGTGAGATTTACAATCAAGCAGGTCGAATATGAGCGAAATCGGGACAAGGAGGAAATTCGCAAGGCCTATGCAAAGCCGGCGCAAAAGGAGCCAGTGGTCGCTGATTTACAGGCACTTCGCGAAGAAATCGAATCACTACATCTTAAGCAAAAGGAGAATGAAAGGCTAAGGAAGTACATTGATCAGATTGATATTCAATATCGGGAGGTACTGAACCGCCTCCTCACAGCCGCTGGCGCCGGCCTGAATCTGGCAATTGTGCTCCACGAGGTCGAAAAGGGAATCATGACTCTTCACTCGGCTCTAGTGCGCGGGGAAGTTGGGGATGCAGTCATTGCTAAAGCGAAGCACCTTGCTGACCTTGTCGACAGTCTTACTTGGCTTACGCGCCAGAGCGGCAAAGTAGACGTTGGCGCCGAGGAATTTATCCGGCAGTGCCTGTTCACGTGGGGCTTCCGATTCCAGCGACATCACATTGCCGTGGCGAACGGAATCGAGGAGGGTAACGAAAATTTTAAGGTCCATTGCAATCGACGCTTGGTCCTCACAGCGCTTATGAATCTGGTAGATAATGCAATTTACTGGCTTGGCACAAAGTCCAAGAATCGGCGGCTCTTCCTGGGAACGACTTATGAAATGGGGGATAAGCCCGCATTGGTGGTTGCAGACAACGGACCAGGCTTTGTGGATCCGCCGGAGTACCTTACAACGCCGTTCTTTACGCGCAAGCCAGATGGAATGGGCTTGGGTCTGCACTTAGCTGATGAAGTCATGAAGACGCAAGGTGGGCGCCTCGCCTTTCCGGACCCAGGTGACATCACTTTGCCGAAAGGGTTCGACGGGGCAGTCGTGCTCTTGGAGTTTGAGAGGGCAAAATGAAGACTGCAAGAGTTGTCGTAATTGACGAAGATCGGGACGAGGCACTGTTACTTCTTGAGGCCCTCGGCAAAGCCGGCTTGGGGGCGATTTACATACGGGGCGATGATGAGGCCCAAATCCCGGAGAGACCTTGTACTGGCATACGATTGGTCTTTCTTGATCTCAAGCTTATAAACGTGCAGGAACCGAAAAACTACATACCGTTCACCGCACAGGTCCTCAGCAAAGCCGTGCAAGTCGATCCTGGGGTCACGGGAATCATCTGCTGGACCAAACACGAGCAGGACATTGAAGCACTGAAGGCTGCGCTAAAGGAGAAAGGGCTTGCGCCCGCGTTTGTTCATTCTATCGCGGACAAACTAGGCATCTGCCAGGCCAGGGATATTCCGCGCATCCAGACTGAGATAGAACAAATTACGGCACAGATGCCGGCACGGAATCTTTTGACAAATTGGGAACAGCTCGTCCATATGGCCACATCGTCGGTCACTGAAAAACTCTGGCAATTAGCGGGCAAAGATGAAGAACTGCTAAAACTTCTCGCGACAATAGCCGTAGGCGCAGCGGATGAGAAAATCACAACGCAGCATGAGGCGCTTCTCGCCCTATATTCTGGACTATCCGGCGTTCAGGCCGATGCGATTGAGAACGCGGACCCGGGAGATACTGCCGATGCTAGCTTTGTGAAAAAGCTCTATGAAACTGTAGGTCAAATCCGTGGTCAAAAGTTATCTCCGGAGCAGAGGGCACGTCTTAATCGTGCAATCCTGACTTCCACGGCTGGACGTCCTCAACCGGGCAATCTTTACGTGGCGAAAGGCTGGCAACCCCAGGATAAGTTCTTGGAAGGACTCGATGCGTCGGGAATAAAACAGCTGTTATGGGAGTATTTTCCGAACAAGAACCAGAACTATATCGATTCCCTTGCAGAATCATGCGTCCCGTGCCTGGTCGAACTGACACCGGCCTGCGATTTTGCCCAAGGAAAGTGCTCCTCCGCCAGAATGTTAACTGGCTTGTTGATCAAGAGCCCGGGCACAGACAAGGGCGAAACCGACCGAAGTCTTCCCGCAGACAGCCGGATGTTTGCCAAGGAAATCGAGTTCACTTGGTTCGAAAACGCGGATTGCGGGATAAGTGGGTCTTTTAAGATTATTCTTAATGCACGTAGGCTGATTACGATGGCCTTCCAAGAATTGACCAAACACAAGCCTGTCTGTCGGCTCAGACATTCGGTCGTCGCAGACATTAGAGCTTGGTTGGGAGCACATGCCGCACGACCAGGATATGTTGCGGTCCATTAGATGCCTAAATGGATTGGTGCGGGAATTCTCGCGTTAGTTGCGCGGAGAGAGTGCCCGGGGTCGTTTTGATTTTGTGAAGAGCAAGGCAATTGCGCAAACGGTACGCTCACAAATGCTTGGAACAGGAAATGGGAGGAACCCAAGGCCTGCGCGCTTCATTCAGGTTAGTTAGCTAACTCCGTTGCCTGAATCGGGCGGGTACCATCGTTCATAATACGCCGATACGCCGTGCAGCTTACCGCCCTTGCCCGAGTTGCACTTATCGCAAAGCAATTGCAAGTTTGTGACATCGTTCAGGCCGCCTTCTTTAAGCGGGATAATGTGGTCAAAGTTCTTTTCATTCCGGGCTGAAATCAGGCCGGATATGTCGATATTGCACGCAGCGCATGCACCACGATCACGGAAGAAAACGGCCCTTCGCGCCCATTCTGGAATATGAGCACGGCGAAGAACGCCGTCGCGCCGAATAAGGCCCTTGTACTCATTCGGGCACTCTTCCAAAATCAAACCCCTGACCCGGCAGGCACAGTATGCGTTAAAATCCCGTAATAGCCCCCGGTTGCTAAACAATATATAAAAGACCTCTTGACTCATCTGCTCAAGTAGGTCTTCAAAATCCCCGGCAAGAACTTGTTCCAGATAATAATCGTGAACGTCGTCTTCGGTGATGGTGCCCAGTTTTCTGCCCTCTTCTCGCAACCATCTTCGAAAGCCAGGACATCCCAACCGGTAATACCGCAGCGCTCTGTCAAGCCAGAGCTGGTGGTGCTTGTCCTTGATAATTGCATTAATCTCTCTAGGGTTGATGTCCTCCCGGACTACGGAGTAGATTACAAAGCTGATGAAAGTATGTAGCCGACTTAATTTTGGAAATGACGGGGCGAATAATTCATGTTCCTCCCCCTCCCCCCACTCATGAAGACTGCGAATATACGCGAACGGATTCGAGAGAACATTCTGAATTAGATTAGCGTAGTAGTAGGTCTCGTAAAACTCCACACGCAAAAGCCCGTTTCGCATAGGAAGACCTCGCCAAACGCGTGGATCGATGGACGCACCAGGAGTTAAGTCATCTCTTGTTGCGCGTCTTTTCAGCAGCCGACCTCGCCGCTTGAAGCAAAATCGGCCGCGCCCAGGCGGTCATGTCCAGCCCCTCTGCCTTGGCGGCCGCCTCAATCAGCTCCTTCTGGTCGGCGGTGAGCATGATCCGCAACGGGATGTTCATCAGCAGGGATTTTTCTTTCGGCGGCCGACCGGATTTTGGCATGATTTCAAATGGTAAAAATAAGCAATTATTTTGTCAAGGACCGTTGACTTCATCTAAGCTTATTATTACTATAAGAAGTCATGTAGACGAACACAGCCACGAATCGACGCGAAGGCCGAGCACAGCACATCCATCAGGAGGAACGATCATGAAAGAAGCAATCGGCACAGTCGTCTGCAAACCGTTCGCGGGGTCCAACGTCATCCAGCCGGCCGTTGAGTTGGACGACGGCACCTGGTACTGGATTTCACAGCCGCGCAGCGCCAGGACATGGCCCGCTAATCCGGGCCAGCGCGTGCGCATCCGGTACGTCCACGGGGACCAGTTCTGCGAAGTGGTCGAAGAGGCGGCCGGTGTCATTCCCATGCAAGCCTTGGTGGGCCGGCACGTTATCCTGAACGGAAGAAAGGAAAAGATCATCGATGCCGGCGAGGAACGCACCGACGCCAAGGGCTATCGCGTGATCCGCGTCGAGCTGGCAGGCGGCAGGGTTTGTGATCTGCTGGCCCCCGTCGAGACCTTGGACTGAGCGCCGGCTGTCCGCTGCGCCGACGCCACTCCCGCCTCATCCAGCAGTTCTTTATTGCATTCTTCTTGGCGTGTCGACGCGATGAAGAGGTAGAATAATTCCGGGGCGGTGCCTCGGCTCCACTCCCCGGGGAGGACTGGTTCCAGTTCATGCAGCATGCCAGGCAGAAAGTCGCGGAGGCCGGATGTCGCTTCCTGAATGAGAAGGAAGTGCAGAGCCACATCAATTCACCTAAACCGCCGGGACGTTCACCCCCCCGGGCCGGTCGGGTTACGAAACTGTGATTTTGGCAACCACGAGAAAATTCCGATAGTGAGTCGGCCTTCCGACCACAAGTACTTCTCTTCCTAGCCCTCTTTTTGCCTCGTCCATAAGTAGGTGCAATTCGTCCGGCACTTGAAAGGTGGTCTGCTTACCACTCGAATCTCGAACGATAAAGGTGCCACCGTCGAGGTTAACTTCGCGCAAGGAGCCTCTAATCGTGACTGGGCCGCTTCGTTCAGGCGCGGTTCCAGCGTTTAACGATGGGATCCCGGAATAATTAGGGAGGGAAGGAGAGTACGCGGCTTTCGGCCATCGTGTCTCTGCCCCGCCGCCATATGATAAGGCCAATCCAGCGCCGTTGATTTCACCAAAGCGAATATGAGCAAGGGCACTTGCATTAAGTTGTACAGCTCGTTGCTCCGGGAGCTCTCGGCCTGAGAACTCAACGAGGGTCAGTTTGCTGCGCGGCCCCGGAGTTAAACGCTTGACTCGATTCAGGAGCAAATCGCGCTTTGCCGCGTTGGGGATAAGCTTAACAAGCTCCTCGACACCATGATCGCCCCCTGCCCAAGTTACTACAGATAAGAAAAGACGTAAGCCGCGCCGCGCAACCGACTCCGGAGCGTTCTCTTGAAGGGGCGAAACACTGACCACCGGCAAACGCAAGCCCACTTGCACGCTCCCCGGTCTCCAGGCTACGATTCGCAAATCGCAGGCCTCTTTGATTGTGCTGGCTGGAAGGGCGCGCTGTGTGTCTTCCTGAATAAAAAGCGTGGCGTCCTCGACTCCTTTTCGGACAGCATTCAGCTTCGACGATAACAAGCTGACAGAGGCATCAGCCAATTCCAACTCGGGGCCCTCGAGCTTTAACCAAAATGCCGCCTCCTGCCAAATGGCGGCGCTGATGCCTACATATTCATCGACTTCGCTCTGGAGCTTGCGGATATCCTCAATCACCGGCTCTGCCATAAGGGCAAACCGCTCCGCATTCACCGGCAGAACTTCTCGTTTGAGCGCCTCTACGGCGGATTCCAGATCCACGATTGCTTCGCGCGTGCGCTGCAGTTGTGATTCATCAGCGATCATAGCGTGATTCTAATTACGCCCTTCCGCAACTTGGCGGTCGGCGGCTTGGGTTTGCTCTCATTGACTCGCGTGAACCAGGAGAGGTACTTTTTGTATGCGACGCTTCCTTCTGGGGCCGCAAAGACGTCAAACTTGTAAATTCTCCTGACCATGCGCCTGGATTGCACATTGTATTCCCGGGGGGTCACGCCCGCGGCAAGATCGAAGTCGGTCCGAAGAACCAGAATCAGATCAATATCGCTTGGCTCCTCCACGGCCGTGGCATAGCTCCCATCGACGATCACGGCCTTCGCAACACCCGATTGCCGCGCCTCCGCAAGATATTGCTTCAGCTTCTTGGTCAAGTTAATCCTGCGGTCCGATCGTTGAAACCGGCCAAAGTGCTCGTCAAGCTCTTCAAAAGTGCAATCATGTATTCCTTCCGGGAGGACATTGTCCTCGAATTCTGGAATCGGCACGGGCCCGCCCTTGCTGATCGGTCGAGGAAGAATTCCTTTCCTCACTTTAGCCTTGTTGCAGTTTCCCTTCCAGTAAAAATAGGGTTCAGGAAGACGGTCAAGGGCCGTTCAATTGGGCTGGCCGCAGGTGCATCGCCGTCCGGGCCGGTGGGTTGGTCTTGAAGCTGCTCGGGGCAGGGCGGCGTGGCGCTGGGCCGCGAACTGGATTTCCCAGCCTCGCGGCGCCAGGACATGGCCTGCTGATCCGGGCCAGCGCGTGCGCATCCGGTACGTCCACGGGGATCAGTTCTGCGAAGTGGTCGAAGAGGCGGCCGGCGTCATTCCCATGCAAACCTTGGTTCGCCGGAACGTCATCCTGGCCGGAAGAAAGGAAAAGATTATCGATGCCGGCGAGGAACGGACCGACGACAAGGGCTATCGCGTGATCCGCGTCGAGCTGGCCGGCGGCCGGGTTTGTGATCTGCTGGCCCCCGTCGAGACCTTGGACTGAGCGCTGGCTTGACGGCGGGCGGCGGTAAGATACCGGCGATGGCAAGAGTGAAGTTATCGGTCTGGAGCTAACGGAGCGATCTTCGGAGCCCGCGAGGATCAACCGGTGCTGCTTCGTTCAAGAGCAATCTGCCGGCTCAGCCGGATTTTTTCGGAAATTCTCCAAGACCGCCATAGACCGCCAAGTGATTCAGGGATTTTTTACCTGAGTTGATTCGACCGTATTGGGAGATCTCTTGGATTCGCTGAGCCGCGCACGTCTGTTCTAGTCTAATCAATTATGGCATAAGCGCCGGCCGAAATGCTCTTCAAATCCGCAGGTTGTCAAAGTAGATCCCCATTTTCCCCTGGACTTTCTGCCATAATTTATTAGACTATTTCTGCCCTGGTTGCG